>Ga0182743_1000391_pt1 | contig 56250 bp, 48 predicted proteins | sample eDN3rd30CKraftOP_FD_128522 | JGI IMG/M metagenome (GOLD analysis project Ga0182743, IMG submission 128522) | Enriched Organic Plus compost microbial communities from Emeryville, California, USA - eDNA 3rd pass 30_C Kraft OP (version 2) (version 2) ... | reverse complement strand
GGGGGGGGGGGGGGGGTCGTGTGGGTGGGGGGGGGGGTGGGGGTGTGCGTGGGGGTGGGGGTGTGGGGGTGGGTGTGGGTGGGGTTGTGGGTGCGGGTGTGGGTGTGGGTGGGCTGATCATTCATCCCGGCGTTTGCGGGTGCGGTTGCTGGCGGCGGAGCTGGAGGTGTCGATTGAGAGGGCGATGATCATGCCGATGATCTGGAGCAGGCCCCAATGGCCATCCCACCAGTTATGGACGGCGCTGAACCAGAGCATCGAGGTGGGCAGGAAGATGAAGCCGAGGATGGGCCAGAGGGCGGAGCCGAACACGCCCTGAAACCAGTCGGTGAGGAGGTAAAGCAGGATGATGACGAGGCGGGGTGTTGCGAGTGCGAGTAGTGCGAACAGGCAGGGCATAAGCCAGCTCCTCGTCAGGTTCCAGTGGTTCCTGTTGGAAACAACGACTGCCGGGGGGAAAATGATTCATCGGCCGGTGCAATGCGAACCGGCCGATAGCGCGTCATTGCCTGGCCAGCGCGCGCAGGCCGGCGTGGAGGAATTCGACGCGACCGGTGCTCCCTCGGACTGCGACGATTTCCTGGTGCCGTGAGGCGCCGGGCGGGAGCATCGAGAAGTGGTCTTCGCCGATCTTGGTCAACGGGAGTTCGAGGGGTCCCTGTTTGAAATGCAGGGTACCTCCCTTGTTGGTAATCTCGACGGTGGTCTGCGCGTGAGCGTAGCGACCGACGAGATCGCGAAGGTCGCGCGGTGTTATTGCGGCGGCGGCCTTTTCCTGGATGGGTGGGTCGAGGTGGAGCATCAGCTCCATGGCTTTTTCGGCGCTTTTTTCGAGGGACTGGCCGGACTTGTTGGCGAGGATGATGACGGCGAACTGGTGGTCCGGGACCATACGGAAGAGAGTGCCGAAGCCTTCGATGGCGCCGCCGTGTTCCAGGACGCGGACACCGCGGAAGCGGTGGGCGAAGAGCCCGTAACCGTAGCTGCCGCCGGGGTAAACGCTGTGAACGGGGGTGTAGGCAGCGGAGAGCTTGGTGACGACGGGCTGGGAAAGGGCGTGGCGGCCGTCGATCTGACCGCCGGCCATGAATGCGATGGCGAAGCGCGAGAGGTCGAGCACGCTGGAGAACAGGAATCCGGCGGGCCAGTACCCGGCGTTGTCGGCGAACGGGCGGACGACGGTCGGGGTAGCGGCGCCCCGGGCCGCGTGGCCCTGCGCGAGCGGCCAGGTCATCGCCTGGGTCGGCTCGAAGGTAGTGTGGCGCATACCGAGCGGCTTGAGGATCCGTTCTTCGACAAGTCGGGCGTAAGGCCGATCGGCGACTTCCTGCGCGAGGAACCCGGCGAGGGTCATTCCGATATTGGAGTAGGAGAAGACGCGTGCGGGTTCGGTGAAGAAGTCGCGGTCGCTCCAGCCGCGAACGGCGGTGGCGAGGGCGGTCGTATCATGAGCGCCGTAGCTGTTGGCGTAATCCCGCAATCCGGCGGTATGGGTCATCAACTGGTGTGCAGTGATGGCGGAGAGGCCGGGCGGCAGGCCGGTGATGTAGTCCCCGATCGGTGCGTCGAGGCTGAGCTTCCCTTCTTCGGCGAGCATCGTCACGAGTGCGGTCGTATACATCTTCGTGGTCGAGCCGATGCGGAAGAGCATATCGGGGGTGACCGGCGCGCCGGTTTCTACATTGGCGATACCGTAGCCTATCGCATACACGATGGAATCGCCGCTGACGATGGCGAGGGCTGCGCCGGGGGTATTGGAGGCGGCAAGCTCAGCGCGTACGGTGCTGTCGAGCGCGGCGAAATCGGGCTGTTGTGCAGCAAGCTGCGCTGCCGAGCAGAACAGCAGCCCGAGTGCAAGGAAGCAGCGTCGCTTCATCTCGTGGTGCTCCAGGTTATGCGGAGCGGGGAATGTAATGCTGCGTTGATCGGTGGACCATTGGAGTGGGGCTGCACTACACATTGAGGATGCGACTGGTGAAATGCCCGAGCAATTCTTTCGATCGTGCGCGAAGTCTGCGTTGCACCCGAGGGATGCGGCTGGCGGGGTGTGTGATGCGCGTCGCATCTTGCGGATCGTAGTGGACTTCACTGTGCAGCGTCTGGCAGGCTGAGCGGGAACTCCTGTTCAGCGGATTTGGCTTGACCGTGCTGACTCGAGCTGGGAGAACGCGATATGCTGATTCGCCGAGGGTCGGACATCATCCCGTCGTCGGAGATCACACCGGAGCAGGTGTATCTGAACCGGCGGCAGTTCATGGGTGCGGCAGCCGGAGTCGCTGCTGCGCTGGTGCCCGGAACACTTGCGGCATGTGAGGCGGAGCGACCGGGTCAGCAGCAGGACGAACTCACGCCGTACGAAGACATCACCACGTACAACAACTTCTACGAGTTCGGCACGGACAAGGACGATCCTGCCCGGAATTCGAAGAACTTCCGCACGCGTCCCTGGACGATCACGATCGAAGGGCATGTAAAGAAGCCGGGCGCGTACCAGCTCGAGGATTTCCTGAAGCCGTATAAGATGGAAGACCGGATCTACCGGCTGCGGTGTGTGGAAGCCTGGTCGATGGTGATTCCATGGCGTGGCATTCCGCTGCGCGATGTCATCGCGCGTGCGGAGCCGACCGCGTCGGCGAAATACGTGGAGTTTGTCACACTGCTGGATCCGAAGCAGATGCCGGAGCAGCGTTATCCGATACTCGACTGGCCGTACAACGAAGGGCTTCGTATGGACGAAGCGATGCACCCGCTCACGCTGCTTGCGACTGGATTGTACGGACGCGACCTCCCGAATCAGAACGGCGCGCCGATTCGGCTGGTCGTGCCGTGGAAGTACGGATTCAAGAGCATCAAATCGATCGTAAAGATCCGTTTCGTCGAGAAGCAGCCGGTCACGGCGTGGATGAAGGCAGGCCCGGACGAGTACGGCTTCTACTCGAACGTGAATCCCAACGTGAGTCACCCGCGCTGGAGCCAGCGGCGGGAGCGGCGGATCGGTAAGTTCCGCCGGCGCGACACGATGATGTTCAACGGCTACATGGAAGTCGCTTCGTTGTACTCGGGCATGGACCTGAAGAAGTACTTCTGAGCAGACGTGTGACAGTAACTTATCCGATCCCATGCCCGAGTGAAGCGCATTAACCTGCTGAAGGCTGGCGTCTGGACCGCGGCGCTGACTCCGCTTGCGGTCCTGATCGTACGTGCGCTCACGGACGATCTGGGCGCAAATCCCATCGAGAAGATCACCCACTGGACCGGCCTCGCCGCGCTGAACTGTCTTCTTGTCACGCTCGCAATCTCACCGCTGCGACGGATCACCGGGCACAACGAGTTGATCCGGCTGCGGCGACCGATCGGCCTGTTCGCGTTTTTCTACACGATCCTGCACCTGCTCACATACGTGGTGCTGGATCTGTTCTTCGATTTTTCGGTGGTGATCGAAGACATCCTCGAACGGCCGTATATCACCGTCGGATTTGTTGCGTTTGTGCTGCTGATCCCGCTCGCGGTCACATCAACCAAGGGGTGGATTCGCAAGCTGGGTAAGAGGTGGGCGACGCTGCACGCACTTGTCTACGTGTCCACCGGACTCGCGGTGCTGCACTTCTGGTGGAAGGAAAAGGCCGACTTCCGCGATCCGCTGGTGTTTGCGGTCATTTTCGCGGTGCTGATGCTGTTACGGCTGCCGCGGCTGAAGCAGACCCGCGCGAGGCGGGAGCGCTCAGCCGCGCGGGCTCGCGCCGGTTGAACCGGCCGGCAGGGTGAGCGTGAACATTGCCCCCTGTTCCCGGTTCCCCGCCGCATCGACGTCGCCGCGCATCAGGCGGGCAAGCCGGCGGCTGATCGTGAGGCCAAGCCCGCTGCCGCCCTTTCGACGCGTATACCCCTGCTCACCCTGGACGAAGGGTTCGAAGATCCTGGCCAGGTGATCCTCTGCAATGCCGATCCCGTTGTCCTCGATTATGAATATGGTCCGGGCCGATCCATTCGTTTTTGCGTGTGTTGCACGAACCCTGATACGACCACCGGGCTCGGTGAATTTCACCGCGTTCGAGATGAGGTTGACCAGGATCTGCTCGACGCGCTGGGGATCTCCGAAATAGCTGAGCTCGGCGGGAATTGGATCGACCTGTAGATCGAGCCCCTTTTCCCGGATCAGCGGAAGGAGCAGCGAAGCAGCGGTTTCGACCGCGGCGAGGGCGGAAGCATTCTGCGGGTTCACGCGAAGCTGTCCGGACTCGATCTTCGCGAAATCGAGCACGTCATCGACCAGGCCAACCAGGTGCCGCCCGCTTCGCTTGATCCGCTGGACGTGCTCCTGCTGCGTCGGTGTGACCGGTCCGCCGACGCCGTACTCCAGCAGGTCCGCGTAACCGATCATCGCGTTGATCGGTGTGCGGATCTCATGGCTCATGGTGGCGAGGAATTCGGATTTGGCATTGCTCGCGGCGAGTGCCGCGCTGCGGCTGCGTTCCGCTTCGGAGATGGCGTGGTCGACCTTCTCGGCCATCGCATTGAAGGCGAAGGCGACCGCCCCGAGTTCGTCACCGCGATCGCTGGAGACGCGCTGGGCGTAGTCGCCTTTGGCGATCCGGGTCGCGGCCCTGGTCAGTTGTGCCAGCGGCGCCGTTACGTACTGCGCGAGCAGCCAGGCGGCCACGGTGCCGATTGCGAGCAACACGAGCGAAATCGCAATGATCTGGCGGACGAACGCGCGTGGCCGGGCAAGCACCGTGCTGACCGGGGTTTCGACCACGACCGACCAGGGCGTCCCGTCGATTTTTGCGAAGTAGCCGATGTGCGAATTGTCGGTCATCGAATAGTCGAGCTGGGGGCCCACGCCGAGTGGGGGCTTCGGCTCGCGGATCACGCGACCGCTGACGCTCACCCACTCTTTCATCGTGCTATCGGCGAAGGCGATCCGGATGTCGGAGCCGAACAGGCGTGCGATGTTTGCTTCGGTCTGCGGCGACCCCAGCCGCCGCAACTGGGCAACCGTGCCAATGCGTCGGCCCTGCGCCTGAACCGGTACGGTGATCCAGTAATAGGCGTGGTTCTCGCGAATCACAAACGGGTGGAACCGGAGCGAATCGCTCGATCGCGGCGTGGCGACCACTGCGGGTTCGGCTGTGGCCCAGAGCTGCTCGGGCCCGTCTCTCGCGATGCGCTCTCCCTGGGTATTCCAAAGTTCGATCGGCAGGCTGGAGTCCTGTGCGGTTCGTAGCTGGCGCAGCACACGGAGCGCGGCGGAATCGTCGACTTGACGGTTCTGCAGCGCTGCGATCAGGGCGGGCTGTCCTGTGACTCGTGCAATAGTGGTCTGGCGGGCGCCGGTTCCGGAGCGCGTGAGCTGGGCGAGGTCGCTGGCGATGCGCTGCAGTCGCTCATTCGCCGCGCGCATTGCACTCTCACGCACCTCGTGGTAGGCGACGATCACACACGCGGCCACCAGGGCGGCCAGCAATACGGAGATGAGGAGGGGGAGCTTGTACCTCAACGGCAAGCCATGCCGATCGAACTCGACCGGATTCCCTTCCAGCTCCATGGTCACCTACAATGAGGAGAGTACAGATGCACGAAGGCAATGGTACGAACCGGACGCTGTGCTCGCAATCAGCGAGGGTGGAACCCCCCTCGCACTCTCAATTCGGATCGACAGCGTACCTTCCAGAGTGGCAACTGAATGCCTGAACTTCCGGAAATCGAACTCTATCTGCACGTGCTGCGCGAGCGTTTGGCTGGGCAACGCCTGGAGCGGATTCGCATCGCATCACCATCGCTGCTCAAGACCTTCGATCCGCCCCCGTACAGGCTGGAAGGACTGGCCGTGACCGGACTGCGGCGCCTGGGCAAACGGATCGTCTTTGATTTCGAGGACGATTTCCACCTCGTGCTCCATCTCATGATCGCCGGGCGACTCCAGTGGAAATCGAAAGGTGCACCGATCCCGCGGAAGCTGGGTCATGCGGCGCTCGATTTTGCGACCGGCACGCTGCTGATCACGGAGGCCGGAACGAAAAAGCGTGCACAACTGCATGTGCTGGCCGGAGAGCAGGAGGTCGAGGCGCTCGATCGTGGTGGCCTCGAGCCGCTGATCGCGACCACCGAGCAGTTTGGCGCTGCGCTGCGACGTGAGAATCGCACACTCAAGCGAGCCCTGACCGACCCGCGGATCATCAGCGGGATCGGCAACGCGCACTCGGATGAGATCCTGCTCGAAGCGCGCCTTTCCCCGGTCAAACTGACGCGGCAGCTCACGGACGAAGAAGTGGAGCGGCTTCATGCGGCGACGCGGGCATCCCTCGCCCGCTGGACACAGTGGCTGATCGAAGAGGCCGGCGACGGTTTTCCCTCCAAAGTCACGGCATTTCATCCGCGGATGGCGGCACACGGACGGTATGGTCAGCCCTGCCCGCAGTGCGGCTCGCCGATTCAGCGCATCGTCTATGCGGACAATGAAACCAACTACTGCGCTATCTGTCAGACCGGGGGGCGCGTGCTTGCCGACCGCTCCCTTTCCCGCTTGCTGAAGGAAGACTGGCCGCGCACGCTCGAAGAACTGGAAGAGTTGCGCTCGCCGGATTAGCCGTTACCGCGGTTCGCGGGATCAGCGGGCGCCTGCAGGACTGACAAATCAGGGCGGTTTAGCTGGTGCGTGTGTGTTTCATTCGGAGCACGAGCCAGCCGCCGAACAGCAGGCCGGCAACCATCGCAGTTGCACCGGCGAGGTGCAGGAGAGATTCGATGGTATGGTCGTGAGGCAGCAGATCGAGCCGGCTGAGGATATAGAACCAGTCGTGCACGGGGTCTGACGATGTCGGCGAAACGAGCGGGAGGTCGCGCGCGCGTGCGTCGCCTGCGTAGCTGCCGACGTCGAACAGTGCGGTGCCAAGCCAGCAGGATGCGACCGCGATCGCGAAATAGTCGCGTTGCCGGTAGAACATGATCGCGGCGCCGATCGGTGCGAGGCATTCGAGCAGCGATCCACCCAAAATCGAGGCGAACTCCCCGAACCAGAAAAAGGCGTAGTGACCGAGTTCGTGGATGCCGAGGTTCAATCCATCGATCAGTACCCAGCCGAGCGGATCCCGCAGGAGATTCCGGAAAACCGCAAGAAACCAGAGCAGGAGGAGCAGGCGCGGCCACCAGAGGCGGCCCTCACACCATTCGCCGGCTTCCGTGAAGAAGCGCGCGAGCGGCGTGGCAGCCGGTTCGGCTGCGACCCGCACCTGAAAGCGAGGGCGTTCAGGTCCTGATTCAGCCGGCGGCGTAACGACTGCGGGAGCGCCCGCCCATGGTGACATGCTCGCCGCAATTTCGGGCTGCTGCGGTGTCTCGGGTGGGCCGCGGTCTGCATGCCGTAGCGCACCCGCGGAGAGCGCGGCCTCTGCACAGGCGGGGCAGAGCGGGCGGGCGTCGACCAGCATCACCTCGACTCCGGCGAGGCTTCGCGCGCAGGCGGCACAGGCGTCGTACAGCATCGTCGGCGGTCAGGGCTGAATTGCGCCGCCGGTGCCGGACCGGCGCGGATCCCCGCCTGCGCGCACCGTTTTCCCATCGATCATGACGGCAGCCCCATACCCCATCCTCAACTCGCCGGGCAGCGAGATCTCGATGAAGCGGTGCCCGAGTTTTTCGAGCTGCTGCAGGACCGCAGGCGAGTAACCGGACTCGATCTGCATTACGCTTTGCGCGACGCCATCCAACCCGGCCTGATTCGATGGTAAAAAGCGGGGGTGTTCGAGGGCGGCCTGCGGACCAAGCCGGCCATCAATCACCGCCGTTACGATCTGGAAGACGGCCGCGGTGATCCAGGCGTTTCCGGCGGCACCGGCGGCAAGCAGTGGTTTGCGATTCGCTCCGGTGCCGCGGAACACGAGCGTGGGTGCGATTGTGCTGCCGTGACGCGCGTTCGGCAGTCTGGCCCCGAATGCGTCGGCGTTGCTTCCGTAGCTGCGCAGCTTGTCGTTGTAGAGGAACCCGAGCCCGGGGGTCACATAGAAGTTGCCGCCCCAGGTACCGAGCGTCTGGGTTACGGAAACCATGTTGCCAGCCGCATCCGCGACGGCGAACGCGGTGGTTCCGGTCGAACGGCAGACGCGATTGAGGTTCGCGACATCACAGTCCTGCGTGGAAGCCGCGACTTCCAGCGTTGCTTCCTCGCTCCCGCCGTCGTTGCCTTCGCTCACGCGGGCCGGTTCGCCGGGGCAGCGTTTCGCCCTGTCATCGAGGTCGCGCGGCTGGGTCGCGCGTGTTGCATCGAACAGGCACTGCCAGCGGGTCTTTGCGGAGTCCTTGCTGATCGCGGGTGCGATGTCGACCGGCCAAAGACCTGGATCGGCAACCCGTGCGCGTGGAGCGAGCTTCCATGCTTCGATCTGCGCGTGCAGTGTCGCCGCATCCTCGGTTGCGGATTGCGGATTCGCGAACTGCTCGAGTGTGTTGAGTTGTGCGACCAGCGTGGCGCCTCCACTGACCGGCGGTGCGCTCGAGAACAGCGTGTGGCCTCGGTAGGTGCCCTGCACGGGAGTGCGCCACTCCGCGTAGTAGCGACTCATATCGCGCAGCGTCATCGCATTGCCCTTCCCGCGCAGGTCCGCGACCATCCGCTTCGCGATTTCCCCGCGATAGAACGCGTCTGCGCCACCGCGAGCGATCTCCCGCAACGTCCACGCAAGGTCCGGATTTCTCAGCGTGTCCCCGGGCTGCAGCGGCTTGCCGTTGGGGAAGAACAGCGCGCGTGTGCTCTCGTGCTTCATGTACTCATCCCGCTCGCGGCGCAGCGTCGTGGGGAACGCGTCATCGAGGACGTACCCGATTTCTGCGAGGCGGATTGCCGGTGCAAGCAAGTCGGCCCAGGGCACGTTTTTGCTGCCATGGCGCTGCCACGCACGCCACATCCCGTCGACCGTCCCGGGAATGTTGGCGACCGCGGGCCCGCTTGCAGTTTCCAGCCCGGCGTTGTCGAGCGACGCCTCTTCGGGTGCGCGCGTCATGAACTCGAGCAACTCCGGCTGCGGCATGCCATCGAGATGGATGATCATCTGTCCGTAGCCGCCAACACCGCTCGCGTCCGGTTCAACCACACCCAGTGCGAACGACACCGCGATCGCAGCATCGACGACGTTGCCGCCCTTGCGGAGGATTTCGAGCCCGGCTTCCGTGGCCAGTGGGTGCGCGGATGAAACAGCGGCACGGCCCGTCGCTTCGGCACGTGCAGGCGGTCGTTTGCGGACCATCTCATGCACAATGCGATCGAGTTCGTCCGGAGTGCGCGCTGCGATTGCACGCGGCCGATACGTCTCCCGCAGTGCCTGCCATTGTGACGATGCCGCATGGTTGTTCCGGAAATACAGGTCGGCTACACGCTGCCAGGTCCGGTCGAAAAGGGCTGCGCGGCTCTGTTCATCGAACTCCGGCCTGATGCCCAGGTCGACGAGTCCTGCATCCGGCGGCAAAGGGACGGCAACGCGCCGGAGGTTGCCGTCGAGAATCGCGCCCTGTTGCGCGTCGCGATCGCGGATCCGGTCGGGGTCGCCGTTGTAGGACGGGGGATCATTCGACAACGACGCGATCAGCAGCGAATCGCCTCGTGCGGTGAAGACCGCCTTGCCGCGCGTGCGACTGACGAGGTTTGCGTAACCTCCTGTGGCTCCCGTGATCCACACTGCTCCGCGCGGACCGCCGGTGTTGAAAGCGATGTGCCTCCCATCACGGGACCAGGCGGGGAATTCAGGCTGCTGATCGATCGAGACTGCACGATCGTCGGTACCGTCGAGTTTGACGGTCCGCAGCGTTCTACGGTTATCCCGAGTCGAGACGTAGGCTATCACACCGTCCGCCGACACCGCAGGTGAGGCCGCGTCTGCAGCCCCTCGCGTCAACTGCCGCTCCTCGCCGGTCGCTGTGCGCACCCACAGCGCGGATCTGCCGTCCTGCACACGCGCGAAGACGATCGAGCCGTCGGGTGCGGTCGCCGGTTCCAGTTCGGGCTCGGGTGTGCGGGTCAATTGCTCGGGTTCACCCGTGCTGCCATCCGTTGCGATGCGTACGCGCCAGAGATCCGCCTGACCGGCACGATCGGACACGAAAACGATGGCATCACCGCCCATCGACCAGGCGGGCTGCCGGTCGATTGCACCCCCACTCGTGATCCGGCGCGGTGCAGCGTCCGCCTGCACGAGGTAGAGGTCACCATTCGCTTCGAAGACGATTCGCCCATCGGCGGCGACGGCAGGCCAACCACCACCGGCCAACTGTACCGCGAGCAGCATTGGCGTCAGCATCGGAGTCATTCACACCCGGAGAAAGGAGGATCTCCCATGATAACCCGTTCTCGGCGACCGGGATAGCAGCCGACATGAGCCGTGTTGTCAGAACGCCACGGGGCTGTTCGTCATCATGGTCAGATTGTCACCAGAACGGTTGGAGGTTGTTGAATGAAGCGAGTTCTATTTGTGGCGGCGGCCGCGTTGATGGTTGCCGCATGTGATTCGGATACCAGCGGACCGGGTTCAAAAGACCAGCCGCCCGCGCTGTTCGAGATCGAATATATGAATTACGCAACCGAACCGACGTGGAAGGGCTTCTACGTTGACGCCGAGGGCAAGCTGTATTCGTACGATCGCAGTGCGGTGAGCGACAGCATGCCGACGCCGAAGGATGCGTACACGCACGCCGAGCTGATGGAGAAGTTCGGTGTGAAGCGGCAACTGGTACGCTCCATCTCGACGGATTCGCTGGAGGATCTGGTCGAGCTCGTCCCTGAAGCTGCGGCCGGTACGATCACCGACCCGGTCGACAAGTGTGTAGACGCCGGCCTGCTGCACTTCCGCGCCTGGATCCACAAGGCGAATACCGGCAAATACGAGCCGGTCCCGCTTCGGACGGAAGGCGACCAGGTCCAAGTAAACCAGTCGGAGGCTGCACAGACGCTGTACGAGTGGCTGGATGAACTCGATCTCGTGACCCACATCGAGGACTGCCAGCCGTAAGGGCTGACTTCCCTCCTGGCGAACAGGCCCGGCGGATCTCTCTGGATTCGCCGAGCCTGTTTCCTGTGGGTGAGTCGACCGCGGGAGGTTACTCCTTCGGGCCGGAGCTCACCTGGACGGGGATCCGGGTCACGCCCTGCATGAACTGCTCGAGATCGATGCCCATCGCGCCTGCGACCTGGTGCAGTGCGGACAACGAGGCGTTTACCTTCTGCGTCGTTGCATTGGCGACGCCCTGTCCGCTCCCGCTGTCGATCACAGTGACCCGCTCGATGTCGATGTCCCTCATGGCATCCAGCGCGTTTTGCAGCAGCGCCGGCAGCTTCTCGGCGATGAAGACACGCACACCGGTTTCGCCGGCCTGTTCGATTTCGGCGAGCAGCATGCGAAGCGCTTCGGCCTGCGCGCGACCATTTTCCAGGATGGGTGCGGCCTGGGCCTTTGCGCGCGCCTCGGCGGCGAGGCGTTCGGCTTCCGCGACCTGGACAACGTCCGCCTGGAGGCGGGTGCGCTCCAGTTCGACGCGCTGCTGTTCGAGCTGAGTGCGTGCGAGCGCTTCGGCGCGTTCGGCATCGGCGCGGGCGACACGTTCGGCGATTTCGGCTTCCCGGCTGAGTTCCGCCTGGCGCACCCGCAACGTGTTCTGCGCTTCGGAGATCGCCACCGCGGCCGTCGCATTGGCGACTTCAGCGACACGGGTCGCTTCAGCCTGCTCCTGCGCGGTCTGCGCCTGCGCCTGGGCCTTTGCGATTTCCGCATCGCGGATCGCTTCCGCAGTCGCCTTTTCTCCCATCGCCTTCAGGTAGCCGACCCTGTCGCTGACGTGCTGGATCTTCAACACGTCGAGCTGCAGCCCGAGCTTCTTGAGGTCGTGGTCGGCTTCCTCGGAGAGGTGGCGGGCAAAGCCGAGTCGATCTTCGTTGACCTCTTCCGGCGTGAGCTTCGCGAGCACGCCGCGCAGGTTACCGGTCAGCGTTTCGCGGGCGAGTCCCTCGATTTCAGGAAGTCGCTTACCGAGCAGACGCTCGACCGCGTTGTTAAACACGGCATCCGGAGCAGACGCGACCTTGAGGTTCGCGACCGCCTTCACCTCCAGCGGGATGTTGCCCTTGGAGTAGGCGTCGGACACGGAGATCTCGAGCGGCAGTGTGCCAAGCGAGATCCATTGGACCTGCTCGATGATCGGCACCCGCAACGTGCGGCCACCCGTCACTGTGCGGTAACCGATGCTGGTGCCATCCTCGAGTTTACGGCGACGGCCGGTGATCACGGCGGCCTCGTTCGGCGGCACGATCACGATCAGCTTGCGGATCGTGTAGAGCGCCAGACCGATGACCGCCAGGGTGACCCCGCCGACGATCACGCCGAGGTTGTTCAGGATTTCGAGTTCGGCTTGCATGGCTTACGACTCCTCTCGTTCGTTGTAGGGCGCAACGAAGGCAACGCCGTCGCGTACTTCAACGATGACGACCGTGTCCCACTTCTCCGGGCCCGGCTCATCATCGTCCAGCGGTCTGGCCAGCAGTTCCTGGGTCTGGCCCGCACGCGTGATCATGACCTTCCCCGTGCTGCCGGACAGCAGCGGCAGCGTGACCTGTCCGACCCGGCCGACCAGGGTCGCGTCTCCCGGCATCTGGCCCGATTCGGTGTTGCGCAAATATCCGAATGCCAGGGCACTCATGGTCCAGGCGAGCGCTCCCGTAAAACCGGCCGAAAGCGCGGTCAGCAACTCGCGTTCACCGCCCCAGAGGAACGACAGCAGCACCCCGGCAGCGCCAAACGCGAAGAGGAAGTAGGTGAGGTTCCGCAGGGAGAACAGCTTGCCCCAGTCCGTATCCCCACTGTGTACGTGGCCATCCCCCTCGAACTCGACCGAGTGGTCCGCGTCGAGCGAGCTCTCACCAAACAGATCGCCGGCGAGCGAAAGCGCGAATAAGCCGCCCCCCAGCACCAGGGAAAACCAGTAGAGAAAGTTCATGCCTTTGATTACCCCTGCGTCGTTCCAATGGCAGGGCATTTGGAGGAATGAGCTGCGATCCTATTGCGATTTGAGCCACAACAACCAATTTGGAACTTCCTGCGTCGAATGAACAGTATCAATGCAACCTCTGTTGGATTCCCACCTTTTCCGTTGAGGACCCATGGTTTGGAGCAGAGCCGTGACGATCGCGCTAATGGCAACGCTTTTTGGCGGTGGTCTCGTTGCGCAACAGCCGCCCGCAGTCGGAGGCGCGCAGGGGCCCGGTCGGATTTCCGGCACGGTTACCGGGCCTGACGGCCAGCCGCTCTCGGCGGTCGCGGTGGGCATCAGGACCGCGACCGATTCAGTGCTGGTGACCGGAGTTCTGACCGAGAAGGACGGCCGGTTCCGGATCGAGGGTCTGCCCTATGGCCGTTATCTGCTGCGGGTCAGCCTGATCGGCTTCAAACCACGCCTCAGCGAAGTGCTCGACCTGAACGCGGAGAAACAGAGTTTCGAGTTGGGCAGGATTCAGTTGGAAGTTGCGCCGGTTCAGTTGGATGCGGTGGAAGCGTCGGTGGAGAAGTCGCAGATCGTGGTCGAACCTGACCGCACGATCTACAACACGGCGGCGCTGCCTGCCTCATCGGGGACGGCAGTGGATGTGTTACGTACCGTGCCCGAACTCGAAGTCGACGTGAACAACAACGTAAAACTGCGCGGCAACCAGGCGGTCGCGGTGCATCTGAATGGCCGGCCCGCGCCACTGCGGGGAGAACAGCTTGCCAATTTTCTGCAGCAACTTCCTGGCAGCAGAATCGAACGTGTCGAGGTGATGCCGAATCCTTCGGCGAAGCATGATCCCGAGGGCATGGGCGGCATCGTAAACATCGTGCTGAAGGAGAATCTGGACCTCGGGTTGAGCGGCAGTCTGTCGATCAATGCCGCGACGCGGAACCAGCAGTACATGAGTGGGCGCCTCAATTACCAGAAGGGCCGGCTTACATTGTTCAGCGGGGTGGGCGTCAATCGCGGAGGCTCGGATTCCTGGAATTACGACTACCGGCGCAACCTGATCGTGCAGCCGATCACCGCGATCGAGCAGACCAGCCGAATGGACGACAACGGCCGCGGCTGGAATCTCGACTGGACGGCGGAGCTGAAGGTCGGCAAACAGGCGACGCTCTGGACGACTGCCTGGGGGTACTGGAGCGATTTCGGCAACGAAGGGGTGACGGAGTACGGGATTCTCAATGCATCCGACGTGGTCCGTGACCGCTACGACCGGGATATCGACAACAGCATGTTCTGGGGCAACTTCGACGGAGGGCTCGGCTTCAAGCAGATCTTCGTACAGCAGAAGGAGGAACTGACGATCGATGCGCGCTGGGGTCACGGCGACAACGACACGGATAACCGGCTGCGCACACTGTGGCTGCTTTCTCAGGGTGAGCCAGTCGATCTTCCGATCGAACTCACGCTCAACGAAATCCTCGCCAACAATGGCACCATGTCGATCCAGGCGGACTACTTCCGTCCGATTGCAGGTGGCCGCGTCGACATTGGGTATCGCGCGTGGAAACGGACGCAGGATCACGAGAGTCGGCTGAACATCTACGCGCAGGAAGGTGATGATACCCCGCGCGAAGCGACCCGCGCCGGCTACGATTACGGCGAGGTCTTCCACTCGCTGTACGTGACGACGCAACGGTCGTTCGGGAAGTTCGGCGCGCAGGTCGGACTTCGTGCCGAACTCACGGGCACCGATTTCGACGCGCTCGTGACGAGCGACCAATTCGATCGCGATTACAACACGCTGTATCCGAGCGTGAACCTCTCCTACACGCCGAAGCCCGGGCGCACCGTGCGGCTGCTGTATTCGAAGCGGATCAGCCGGCCACCGGCGAGCTACCTGAATCCGGTGGTCCCGTCGAGCGACCCGCTCAACATCTCGGTTGGCAACCCCGATCTCAAACCGAGCTACACGCAGTCGTTCTCGGCGGATTTCAGCTATACCGGTTCACGCGGGACAATCCGCATTGCGCCGTACTACCGCCGGACGACCAACATCTGGGAACGCATCCGTCGCGTCGATTCGACCGGTGTGGCGATCAGCCGCTGGGAAAATGCTGCCCTCGCCGACAACTACGGCGCGAACTTCACGATTTCGCTGCGACCGATGGGCAAACTCAGCGGAGCGACCAATTTCAGCATCTATCGTGATGAACGCGACGGCACCAACATCGGTGCGACGTACAAGCGCGCCGCGTACATGTGGTCGGCGGGCGGAAACATCGGGTATCGGATCACGGAGACGCTGACCGCGCAGGCGTTCGGCCACTATTTCCCGATGCAGTCGATCCTGCAGGGTCGGGCGTCGGGCTACGGCTACACGTCGATCGGGTTGCGGCAGCAGCTATGGGGCACGAAGGGGAGCATCACGCTCAACATCAACGACCCGCTGAACATCCAGAAATTCAACAGCAGCAGCAGCGACCCGACTTACATCCAGCGCAGCCGTTCGAGCTTCTCTTCGCGGATGGCGTCAATCGGCTTCACCTACAACTTCGGCAAGCCACCGCAGCAGCAGAGCCGCCGCCAGTCCGATGAAGGCGTGGCGGGCGAAACCATCCGGGTGCGCTGACACGCAGGCAGAGCGGGCGCCGGCATTACGGCGCCTGGGGCAGGCATTGCGAGGAACGAGATAGTGCAGGCGTGAAAAACGGCGGACCGGGTGTGGTATCCCGATCCGCCGCTTTCATTTGCACCCGCATTCGTGTTGCGAATCCCGCCAGATCTACGAGTCGGTACGCGCGCGCGCAGAACGTGTGGTCGGCTTGCTCTTCGTTTCAGCAGAGCGGCTGGAAGCACGTTCGCGTGACGTGCTCCCGGATGACGGCCGGCTCGTCGCGCTGCTGCGCTCCGACGGCCGCGTCGCGCGGGGTGGACTGCTCGATGGGCGCGCCTCGCGGGGCTGACTGCTCGATGGGCGCGTCGGGGTGGCACGCGGCTCTGCGCTGCGCTGCGACGGGCGTGGCGCCCGAGGTTCGGTATTCGGCTCGCGTGGGCGCGCGACCCGCGGGTCGCTGCTCCGCTCCGATGGACGCTCCACGCGCGGCGTATTGGTGTTGTTTACAGAGCGCACGATGCGGCCCGGCTGATTCGTCCGCTCGGACGGACGACCTCCGCTCTGATAGCCGTCGCGGGTGATGCGGCCGTTGTTCCAGCCGTCGCGCGGACGCGCAGGGCCGCGATCATACCGATCGCGGTCGCGGGTCCAGTCGCGGTCCCGCCAGTAGTCGCGGTTGCGCCAGTAATCGCGGTCGCGAACGCGCACGATGATCGGCGCGTTACGGACGATGACGATGGGCCGGTGCACGACGCGCCAGCCGTACAGGTCGTAGCCCCAGGGTGAGTAGCGGCTGTAATAGGCTCGCCTGCAGCCAGGGGTCCCGACGGTTATGCCCCACCCCCAGCCACCGAACACGTCGACATAACCGGCCGCAAACGGGTCCCAGCAGCGACGTACCACGTGCACGTGTTCATGCACGTAGACCGGTCGTTCGACGACCCGCTCGACGATGCGGACATTGGTCGGTTGCGGGTGCAGCGTCTCGAAATTCGAACCGGCGGTCAGGTCGAGTGCGGAGGCGGAAACGACTGCGGATTCGACTTCATTGCCGATCTGGTACGGCTGCCGGGTGGCATCGAGCCATTCCTGGACGGCAGTCGGATCGACGCTGGCTGCGGCCTCGTTCACATCAGCCTCGGTGACCGCCGCGAGAACGGATTGCCGTGCCGTTAATGCCGAGGCTGCGCCGGAACGGACCTGTGCAGCGACGGCCGCGGGAAGGTCGAGCGGCTGGATCGCATGATACCGCACGGTGCGGGTGGCCACACGATCCTCGATGGTGACCGTCTGCACACTCACCCACTCGTCGGGCCCGGAGAAAGCAAAAATGCCGCTGGCGCGCCGGGTGAATCCGCCCTCGCAATTCAGGCTCGAACCGAGGAACACGCGCCGGCCGTCGCGCGACCAGTGTGCGCTCTCGCTGCCGGTGCAGCCATCCTGCCGAATATCGCGGGCGCGGCCGTCGGTCACGACCTGCGCATCCGCGCGCACTGCACCTTCCGCAACAGTGAGCATGCGAACGCCCTCACCATCCGGGACGATGCAGAGGTATTCCCCCGTGGGCGCACCATCGGCCTGCCAGCAGCCGAGCCAGGGCGTCCAGCTCGCGGCGTGTCCCTGTGCTTCAGCCGCTGCGGGATGCAGCGAGAGTACGGCGCCAGTGGAAATACAAAGAACAGCAGAGGACCAGCGCTTCACCATCATCAATCCTCGTGAGGGGAGGTCGAGAAGCGAACGCTAACACGTACTGCCTCTACTGTACCAGTGTTCCTCAGGTCCCGCAGCAGCCGAGGATCTCGCCAATCGCCTTTACCACCCTGGGATCATCTTTTCGCGAATTCTGTGTGAGCGCGCGGATGGCTGCGCTGCGCACTTCGGGATCCGTACTGGTTTTGGCGATTTCGATCAGGCGATCGGTCGCTTCCGGCTCCTTGCGTGCGTTGAGGCCGCTAACGATCGAAAGCCGCATCGAACGAGAGTCGGCGCTCTGCAGCAGCGTGTAGAGGTCGCTGATCGGAGCGGTCGAGCGGATGCGGGAGATGGCGGCGAGGCGGGCGGCATAGGGTTCGGCCGGGTTGCGTGCGATCGCGAGCAGTGAAGTCTGCGCCTCTGCGGTCCCGGTTTTGGCGAGCGCATAGATGACCGCCTGCTTCAGCTCATCCGTGTCGACGCGATCGTACATGCTTTTCCATGCGTCTGTGCTCAGCGCCTGGCGGTCGCCGAGGCCACTGATCGCGGAGATCCGGAGTCGCTCCTCGACATCGCGCCGTTCGATCAGTGCGCGCATCGCGCTTTGCGCCCGCGGGTTGGAGCTGCGGGCCAGGGTGGCCGCGGCCTCACGCTGCAGTCGGGAGTCGGTGGAGGTGCGCAGGAACTCCTCGAGTGCGGTGAGTGCGGCATCATCATCCATCCGTCCGAGCGCACGCACAGCTTCCGCGCGGGTGTCCGCGTCGGGATCGGTGCGTGCGACCTGCACGAGCTGCGCAACCGATGCGGGATCGTTGCGGCGGCTGATCAGGCTGATCACCTGCCGCCGGATCGGAGCGGAGCAGGCATCCCTGTTCTCCAGAACCTGGCGCAACACCGGATTTGCGGCGGTCGGGTCGAGCCGCGCAAGCGCAGTGAGCGCTTCGATTTTTACATTGCGCTCTTCGCGATCGCACACGTTGGCGTCATCGGCGGCTTTGCGGAGCCGATCCGAGGCGTTGCTGTCCCCCAGCCGTGCGAGTGCGCTGTTTACGCGTGCGGTCAGTTCCGGGACATCCTGCCGGCGCGAAGCATTCGCACAACGCGCATTCATCCCATCCAGCACGGTATAGGCGCTGCGCAGCTCTTCCGGTGTGCCGAGTCGGTAGCGGGAGAACGCCTCGTAATACGCCGCATCGCAATAGTACTTCGAATTGGGGAACTGAGTGCGAAGCTGCGCATACCGTTGCGCCGCGGGGCGATACTCCTGGCGCGAGAAGTAGCGGTGCGCGACGCGGTACAGTGAATCCGCCGGGTCTTCCTGCCACCATTGCTGGAAACGCCCATCGATCGCAAATGCTGCGGTTTGCTGCACACGGCGGAGTTCCTGTATCGACTCGCTGAGTTCGCGACCGTCGCCCAGGGTGATGTGTGTGCCTGAAATCGCGATCCCGTGTGCGCTCAACTCTTCCAGCGCGGCCCGCACTTCTGCGGCCTTCTTGTTGATGGAGATCACGGGCAGCTTCTGCTCCGTGGTGCCGCTCTGTTGTGCAATTGCGAACGCCGGACAGGCGATCAGCATCATGGTAACCATATGAGTGTGCTTCATCGCTCGACTCTCCTCAATCGCCGATGTGTGAAACGACGGCATTCCGCAGGCGCGGCATGACGTTGCGCTGCTCGAGCGCCTCGTTCAGCAGTTCGATCTTCATCGGATCGCGATCGGCCTGCAGCCGAACTACCTGGACCAGCACAACCTCGAGATCTTCCAGCAGCGTACGAAAACCCGGGTCCTCGCCGGCCGGGCCGTCGAGCAGCATGCGGGTTTGCAGCAGCAATTCGTCGAGCCGCGTGAAGTAGTTGGGGTTGGACTGGCCGGACTTCAGTTCGCCGGGAAGCGCCACCAGCATCGCGGCCGCGTATCCCAGGTATTCGCTGGTCGCCGCGTCGTACCGGTCGGGCTCATAGGTCGTGATGTCAGCGGAAGGTGTTTCGATAGCAACGCTACGCCCGAATGGATTTCCCGGCAGAAGCGCCACCGATGCCCGGCCGAGCGCGATCCCAAGGACGAGCGTGGCCGCAACCAGAAACCACGAGCGACGGGGGATCGGCCGCCTGCGCGGTTCGAGGTGCAGCGCCCGGGTCTCGATCCGCGTCGCGATGTTCTGCCACATCGGATCGAGCGGAACAGCGTCAGGAGGCAGATTGTAGGTCTGCGCGGCGTCGCGCATCAGTTCGTCGAATCGTTCATCCGTCATGACTTGAACTCTCCCATCAGATCGCTCAACGCTTCGCGCAGCCGCGCGCGCGCCAGCGACAACCGACTCTTGCAGGTGCCCTCTGCAACCCCGAGTACCTGCGCGATCTCGGTATGCGTGTATCCTTCAAAATCGTGCATGATCACGGTGAGCCGGAAATGTTCGGGCAACGCATCGATCGCCTGATGCAACCGCTCTCTCACAATCGGATCAATTCCGTCCGGCTCCCTGCCGATCTCGGGCAGATCGTCGAGCGCGAACTCACGCTCGCTACGGGTTTTTCGCGCCCGCATCGTGTCGGCGACTACGGTCACCGTGATGCGGTGCAACCATGTGCTGAGCGCCGACTCTGCGCGGAACCGCGACAACTGACGGAACGCGCGCACAAACACATCCTGCGTGATCTCGCGCGCTATCTCCGCCTCCCCGGTCAGTCGATGGGCGAGACGATAGACGCGGGGCGCATGCGCGTCGTACAGCTCGCGCGCGGCGACCCGATCTCCGGAGAGCACCCGCGCGATCAGCTCGGGTTCGCTCAACCGTGACTCGAGGGAAAGTGCAGTGGCGGTCGTCACTTGTGCGGGGTTAGACGTGGAGATGGGGAAAAGGGTTCTCGACCGTTCCTGGCAGCATCGCTGGTTCGGTAGTATCGCGCAATTGGCAAGGCGGGGGCGGGGGCGGGGTGGCGCGACGCCGGAGACGGCGACGGCGACGGGCACGGCACCGGGCGACGGCACGGGCGCCGGAGACGGAGACGGAGACGGCGACGGGGACGGGGACGGCACCGGCGACGGCCACGGCCAGGGCCCTGCCCGGTGAATCGCCCGATCGCCGCACCTGCGCGGGGCGAGCGGGCAATTGACCGCTTCCTACCGGATGGAATGTCCGTTGGTGCGGGAAACCTCGGAGGTGGACGGACGATCAACCCGTCCGGGAGCGGTCAAATCCACATTGAGCGGAAGTCCGGCATGTCGTCGGGCGATTGACCGGTGCACTTGCCTGGCGAACTGCACAACCGGGCATGCGAGCGCACCTGTTCGGACACTTTGCTGCAGGCTGCCACGCGCGGATTGCACAACGGGCTTCCGACGCCGCCTGCTCGGACACTTGGCCGCGGGTTGCCTTGGGCGAATCGCGCAACGGCGTCGAGTGGAGCACGCCGTTGCGTGGGATGAGCAGACGATGCCTCAACCCACGCGGCACACATGGCGGCGGGGCTATGCTCGCTTCACGACCATTTCAGGTCCTGCTTCGAGAGTGGCAGCGAGCGAATCCGTTTTCCGGTAGCGGCGAAGATCGCGCCACAGAGCGCCGGGATGGCGGGTGGCAGCGAAGGTTCACCGAGGCCGGTCGGCGGGTAGGTCGTCTTCAGGAAATGCACTTCGATTTCCGGTGGCGCCTGGGTCAGCCGAATCAGCGGGAAGTTGTGGAAATTCGACTGAACGGTGCGGCCGTTTTCGATGGTGATTTCCTGGCCGAGCGCTGCCGAGATGCCGTCGAGCACGCCACCCTGCACGTTGTTGATGGCGTTGAGCGGGTTGATGATCTGGCTGCCGACATCACCGGCGACCCAGACCTTGTCGATGCGCAACTGACCGGCGCGGCTGACTGTGGCCTGCACGACTTCGGCGAAGTAGCCGCGATGGCTGAAGTGGAATGCGACGCCCATGCCGGTGCCCTTCGGCAGCGTTTTCCCCCAGCCTGATTTGTCACGGACGAGTTCCAGCACGCCGCGCATCCGTTCTGCATTGAACAGGTTCGCGGTCTGCACCGGGCGGCCATCGGAATTCGGTGTTTCGATCGGTGTATTGCGCAGCAGTTGCAGGCGGAACTCGATCGGGTCGATGCCTGCGGCATGCGCGAGTTCGTCGAGGAAACCCTGCATTACGAAGGCGAGGCCGTTGCTGCCGGGTGCGCGTAGCGCGCCGGTCGGCACGCCGGTCTGCATCATCGAGGCATCGAGCGTGAAGTTCGGAACGAAGCGCGCGGGGAATTCGGTTGGTGACATGCTCGCGCTGGGTGCAAAGCGTTCGCCATCGCCGAAGGTGACGAAATGGTCGCGCCAGGCGATCAGCTTGCCAGTAGTATCGACACCGCCGGACAGGTAGTGCCAGCCCGCGGGGCGGTAGAAGTCGTGCTGCACATCATCTTCGCGGGTCCAGAGCAGCTTGACCGGTACATCGACCTGTTTTGCGATTGCCGCGGCTTCGACCATGTAGTCGTTGCTCAGGCGACGCCCAAAACCGCCGCCCGCGCGCACGAGGTGCAGCGTGATCGCGCTCTCCTCGATGCCGAATGTGCGTGCGACCAGCATGCGACCGGCCTGCGGCGTCTGCGTCGTGCTCCAGAGTTCTAGCCGGCCATCCTTCCAGTGTGCCGTGCAGTTCTGCGGCTCGAGCGGCGCGTGCGAGATGAATGGATAGAAGTACGCCGCTTCGACTTTCTTCGCCGCATTCGCCATCGCGGAAGTGAAGTCGCCGTCGGTGCGAATTGTCCGCTGGGGCGGCTGCTTCGAGAGTTCGGCTGCCTTTGCGGCGAAACCCGCGCTGCTCTGTCGTGCCGTCGGATGATCCGCCCACACGACTTTCAGTTTCTGCCGTGCATTACGCGCGTGCCACCAGGTATCGGCGATGATGGCGACTCCGGAGAGCAGGCCGTTGAGCTGTTCGCCGCCTTCCACGACAAACGCGTGCCGGACACCGGGCTGGCGTTTGATTTCGTCGAGATTCGCACTGCTGACGTTCGCGCCGAATACGGGCGCCTTCTCGAACGTCGCGTACAACATGCCGGGGAGCGTGACATCGATTCCGAAAATCGGCTTGCCGGTGACGATGCTGTGCACATCGACGTTGCGAACGTTTGTGCCGATGATCCGGTACTCCTTCGGGTCTTTGAGCTTCACGCTCTGCAGATCTGGCGGTGTGACGCGCGATGCGCGGTCCGTCAGCTCGCCGTATTTCAGGCTGCGATTGCTCGCGCGATGATGCACCACACCGGGAGTCGTCTCGCATTCGGCTTCCGGCACTCCCCAGGTCTGTGCGGCGGCGGTGATCAGCATCGCGCGTGCGGCTGCACCAACCTGGCGCATGGGGTTCCAACTGCTCGGCGTTGCGTTGCTGCCGCCTGCTGCCTGCGCCTGGTACTTCGTCGGGTCGAAGTCCGCCTGTTCGATGCGCACGCTGTTCCAGTCGACATCGAGTTCATCGGCGATGATCATCGGCAGCATCGTGCGTACGCCCTGCCCCAGTTCCGGATTCTTCGCGATAATGGTGACGATGCCGTCGGGTGCGATGCGGATGTAGGCGTTCGGGACGAAGTCGGCGGCGCTTGCCGGTTCGGCCAGCGCGGTCGCTCCGCCGAAGTCGAACCAGGTGGAGAGCAGCGTGCCGCCGCCGGCGAGGGCACTGACGCGGAGGAAGCTGCGACGGTCGAGACGCAGTGTGGTTTGCATGATTCCTCCTACTCGTCCGTGTCGCCGCGCGACCCTGCTGGGGCGCTGGCTTTGGTGTCGGCGAGCAATACCGCGGCTCGGTGGATCCCGGCGCGGATGCGCAGGTAGGTCGCACAGCGGCAGAGATTGCCGTTCATCGCGCGATCGATGTCCGCGTCTGTCGGCTTCGGCGTTCGCGCGAGGAGCGCGGCGGCACTCATCAACTGGCCGGCCTGACAGTAGCCGCACTGCGGGACGTCGAGTTCTTCCCAGGCGCGCTGCAGGGCGTGGGTACCGTCCGGCGACAGGCCCTCGATTGTGGTGACGTCCGCGCCTTCAACACGCGAGACGGCGGTAATGCAGGCGCGTGTGGGTGTGCCGCCTACGTGTACAGTGCACGCGCCGCACTGCGCGACGCCGCAGCCGAACTTGGTGCCCTTCATATTCAGCACATCGCGCAGGACCCAGAGCAGTGGCATGTCCGGGGGCACATCGACAGACGCAGGCTTACCGTTGAGCCGGAAGGTAACGGGCATCGCGAAGCTCCGATTCTGGTTGTTTCCACTAATGTGGCCCGGCGTGGGGCGGCACGGTAGTGGGACGCGGTTTGTACGGTGCTTCGCGATGGTGTCGCGACCCATCGGCTCGAGCGTGGCCGTAATGCGTCGCGCTATTCTGCCCGCAGTGCTTCGATCGGATCGACCTGCGATGCGCGCCACGCCGGGACCCCGGCTGCCGCCACTCCGACAATGGCGAAAAGCAGAGCCGCGCCAGCGATTGTGACTGGGTCGTTCGGTTCGAGGCCGTACAGGAACCCGGAAACCGTGCGAGTTCCGGCCAGCGCGATCCCGGTGCCGGCGATAAGCCCGATGGCGAGCAGCCAGCCGGCCTCGGCAAGAACCATCCGAATGACTGCGGCGCGTTCGGAGCCGAGTGCGATCCGGATGCCGATCTCGTTGCGTCGGCGCGCGACGTTGAAAGCCATCGTCCCGTACAACCCGATCACGGCCAGTGCCAGCGCGAGTGCACCGAATACGCCGGAAAGCACGGCCAGCAGCCGCTCGCGGATGAGCGAGCGTGCGACCTGTTCGCGCAGCGACGTGAACTGGATCGACATGGACGGCTCGACTTCGGCCGTGAGTTGGCGGATCGCGGGGATCAGCGATTCCGGCGCTCCGGCCGATCGGACTGCGAAGGTCAGATTCGAGACGGACTCAGCGCTCTGGGACCGCGCGATGTAGGCGATGGGCACGGTTTCCTCACGCAGCGTGCGATACCTAGAGTTGCCAACCACGCCGATGACCTGGTACGGCGCAGGGTCTTCGCCGAGTCTGAACACACGGCCCAGCGCATCGACACTCCCGAAGTATTTGCGCGCCATCGCCTCGTTTACGATCGCGACACGCGGGCTGCCGGGTTGGTCGCGGGCGTCGAAGTCGCGTCCCGCAAGCAACGGCGTGCCCAGCGTCGCGAAGTACTGATCGGTCACCTCGTTGATGAACGACAGCGCATCGCGTGGATCTGCGACGTTGAACCCTTCGGTTCGAATCACGTTGTTCCAGGCAACCCGGCTGATCGGCGTCAGTTGTGCGGCACTCGCTGCCGCGGCACCGGGCAAAACGCGCAGTCGCTCGAGCAGCGTGGTGTACGTCATTCGTTCGCGCGTCAGTTGCTCGGCGGCGGCTTCATCGGTTTCTGCAGCCGGTTGCTGTGCCCGCGTCACATTCACCAGCAGCACGCCTTGCTGCTCGAACCCGGGATCCATCGTCGAGAGCGTGCGGAAGGTGGCGAGCATCAGCCCCGCCCCGATGACGAGGGCGAGCGACAGCGCAATCTGTCCGGCAACGAGCAGCTTGCCCGTGCTGATGCGGGTATATCCCGCCACGATTCCGCGGCCGCTCGCGTGAAGGGTTCGCACCGGCTCGACGCGTCCCGCGCGCCACGCCGGTGCCAAACCGAAGAACACGGCTGCAAGCGTCGCAATAACAAGCGTGAACCCGAGTACCCTCGCATCGAGCGACAGGTCGAGTGCGATCGAGTTTGGTTGTGTCGCGATCAGCGAAACCAGCGCACGACTGCCCCACCAGGCGATCGCAATTCCGACCACCGAGCTGACCAGCGCGAGCAGCAGACTCTCCGTCAGCAACTGTCGAACGATGCGTCGACGCCCTGCGCCAATCGCCAGGCGCACCGCGATCTCGCGCTGGCGGGTGGTCGAGCGCGCGAGTAGCAGGTTGGCGACATTCGCGCACGCGATCAGCAGGACGACCGCAACGACCCCCATCAGGACCTTCAACGCGCCGCTGTATTGTGCGCGCAGCGCAGAGACCCCGGCCGGCGCGGGCTCTGCGTCGAAGGTGCCGGCGAGGTACTCGGCGCGGCTGTCCGCCGGATACTCATCGGGAAGGGTGGCCGCGTAGGCCGCCGGCGCGATTGCCGACAGGCGCGCGTTCAAGGCCGCCAGTTCAAGCCCCGGCTGCGGCCTGCCCAGGACCTGCAGCCACCAGCGGCTGCGCATATCGAGGCTGCTGCGCGTCGCGACAACCGCTTCGGCGCAGAGCGGCGCGTACACGGCGGTTTCTGAACCAACCGTGACTCCCGTGAACGACGGGTCGACTACACCCGCGACTTCGAACGGCTTGCCCTCCAGCAGGATCGTGCGCCCCACGACCTCACGCGCACTCCCGTACTCGGACCGCCAGAACCCCGCGCCGAGTACAGCGATTGCAGGACAGCCGCGATGGTCATCCCTGACGCCAATCAGCCGACCGACCAGCGGCTGCACACCGAGCATGCTGAAGAAGTCGCCACTGACCCAACTGCCTCGTACCCGGCGCGCTTCGCCGCCAGCGGCAAGATTGAACTGCACGTCCCCGTACGCCGCGACGCCAGCGAAAAAATTCTGGCGATCGCGCAGCTCTTCCCACAGCGGATTCGTGAACGCATCGCCCCGCTCGCCGAGGGTGACCTGCACCAGCTCCTCCGGCGCGCGCACCGGCAACGACCGCAGCATCACCGCGTCGATCAGTGTGAAAATCGCGGTGTTCGCGCCGATGCCCAGCGCGAGCGACAGCACCGCGACCAGCGCGAACCCGGGACTCGCACGCAATGCGCGCCAGGCATATCGGAGGTCCGCGCGCACCGTGTCGAGCCAGACCAGCACATCGACCTCGCGTGTCCGCTCCTTCTGCAGCGCATAGTTCCCGAGCCGACGACGCGCCTCGCGCTCCGCTTCTTCCGCACTCATGCCGCTGGCGCGCAACTCATCGGCGCGCTCGGCAATGTGGAACGCAAGTTCACGATCCAGTTCGCGCGAGAGCCTGTCGTCACGCACCAGGTTCAACAGCCGCCGTGCCCACGACATCCGGTTCCTTTCGGTTGATCCCTACTGCTCCAGCACCAGCCGCCTGTCTGCAGGGTCCTTACGCCTGCTCCAGCACCAGCCGCACACCCTCCGTCAGTCGCGCCCAACTCGCCTGCTCCGTCGCCAGTTGCCGACGGCCTGCGGCGGTCAGGCGGTAGAACCTTGCCTGCCGGTTCTTCTCCGTCGTCCCCCACTCCGCCTTCACCCACCCCGCCTGCTCCATCCGATGCAATGCCGGGTAGAGCGACCCCTCCTCCACCCGCAGCAGGTCCGCCGACGCACGCTGGATCTCCAGCGTCAGCCCGTATCCGTGCAGCCGCTCATGCAACGCCAGCGTCTTCAGCACCAGCATGCCGAGCGTTCCCTGCAGCACGTCGTTGCGATTTTTCGCCATGTCCCCGATACCTAGTTCTCTAGGTATACGATGAGCGGGCGGATCGGCTTGTGCAAGAGTGTCGTGATCACTGGACTGAGGAGGGGATGCGGGATGGGCATATTCGATCCGACGGGTCGATTCTCGAGTCGGGTGCGTGCGTACGTGGACGCGCGTCCCCGTTATCCGCGGGAACTGGTGGACGTGATCGAGGGCGATACGGGGATTGGCGCGGATGCCGTGATTGCCGACATCGGTTCGGGGACCGGGTTTTCCGCCGAGCCGTTCCTGGAGACCGGGCGGCGAGTGATCGGCATCGAACCGAACGCGCCGATGCGGGAGGCGGCCGAGGAGCTGCTGGCGTCGTATTCGACCTTCGTGAGCCTGGATGGTACGGCGGAGCAGACCAGTCTGCCGGACCGCAGTGTGGACCTCGTGATTGCCGGACAGGCGTTCCACTGGTTCGATGTGGGGCGTGCGCGCGAGGAGTTTCGGCGGATTCTGCGGCCGCCGTATCCGGTGGCGCTGTTCTGGAACGCGCGGCGGGAGAGCACGCCGTTTCTGCGGGCGTACGAGGCGCTGCTGGAGAAGTACGGTACGGACTACCGGGAGGTACGGGAGCGGACGGAGGGGCTGCACCAGGCTGGTGCCGACCGGGTCAGCGCGATCGAGCGGTTCTTTGGCGGGGTGGTGAAGCGCCACGTGCTGCCGAATGCGCAGAAGCTGAACTTCGAGGCGCTGGAGGGCAGGTTGCTGTCGTCCTCGTACACGCCGCTGCCCGAGGATGCTCGTTACCAGCCGATGCTGGCGGAGCTGACGCGCATTTTCGACCAGCACCAGGTCGGCGGGACGGTGGAGATGCTGTACGACCTGGAGATTTTTACAGGGGGACTTCGTCCCTAAACGTAAGTCCTTGCCACCATTGTACTTACCATCGGCCCCCCGACCGAATCTTTACTTATGGCCGCCGTTGAAATGGGGCTGTCCCGAAAAAACCGGGGATTCGGGTCACGGTCATGTCATTTGCGGCCATAACTAAAGACTCGGACGCTTTCCGCGGAATCGCACCCGCTGCAGCACGGCTTCATCTACGGGCAGTTCCTCCTCCGCAGTCGCATGGCCGTTCAACTCGAGCAGGTAGACGACGATGTCCAGGTACTCCTGGGCGGAGAGCTGGCCGGGGGCGTTCTGCGGCATGCTGGTGCGGATCTCGTCGAAGAGCTCGAACACGGGGCGACCGGCGCGGGCCTCAGCGAACGCGGCCGACTGGAACTGGGTGGTCGTGTGGCAGGCGTGGCAGTGCTGTTGGAAGAGGGCCACGCCGCGGCGGGCCTGGGCCGGGTGGACGCGGGCGTCGCTGCCGGAATCGGCGGTTTGCGCGGCGAGGTCCGGGGCCGCGGAAGCGACCAGGATGGCGGCAATCGCAAGAACGCGCGGCAGGTTCGCCGCGAGGGGTAGGCATTTCATGATTCATGGATGCCGGTACGGCGGGCGCGGGTCAAGGAGGGAGGAAATCAGCCGGGGGGCCTTGCCGCGGGGCGGGTTAACGACTTGTATACAGTGCGGGTCTTATCCTACCTGCATCTCACAGCATTAAGCTCGGAGGCGTTATGGCATTGCAATGCCTGCCCCGCGTAAGTACGCGGGTGGTAACGGCATCGCTTCTTGCCCTGGTGGCGGCATCGCCGCTTCAGGGGCAGAACGCGCAGAACACAAAAAGCTCGCTCCCTGCGGCGATTACAGACGAAGGCTGGCTGACCCCGCCGGCTGACATCGCGAACATCGTTCTGGCGCCGCGCCATTTGAACGTTTCGCTGGACAATCCGAGCCCGAACCGGAAGCAGTTCCTCCGATCGGTCGGCAATGGACTGCCGTCGCAGCTCGATTATGCGAAGCCGCACTACTGGCTGGGCGGTGTGCAGATCGACCCGCGCGCGAACCGCGCGCGCAACATGACGACGCGCGGGCTGGCACGGGTCGAACTCATTTCGCCGGAAGACGGCAAAGTTGTCACGATCAACCCGCCTTCGGGTGCGACGATCTCGAGCCCGGCGTTTTCGCCGGACGGTTCGCAGGTCGCGTACTTCGTGAACACGGACGATGCCTCGCACATCTACGTGGCGGATGCGGCGACCGGAAAGTCGCGCAAGCTGACGCGCACACCGGTGCTGGCGACGCTGGTCTCCTCGATCGAGTGGGCAGGTTCGAAGCGAATCTTTGCGGTACAGATTCCGGATGGCCGCGGGGCGGAGCCGGCGAAGCCGCAGATGCCGGAGATGCTGGTACGGGTCGCGACACCGGAGAAGAACCCGAACCGCACCTATCATGAGCTGAGCGTGCTGCAGACGCCGCACGACATGAAGCTGGTCGAGCACTACATGACCGGCCAACTGGTCGCGATCGATGTCGCGAACGGCAAAATCACGAAGGTCGGCTCGCCCGCGATTTTCCGCTCGCTGGATCCTGCGCCCGACGGCGAGTACGTCCGGGTCACGCGGATTGTGAAGCCGTTCTCGTACCTGGTACCGGTCAACAACTTCGGCACGCGCGAAGAGCTGTGGAGCGTCGACGGCAAGGTGAACGTGCTGCTGACGGAACAGCGGCTGCGCGATGGCACGCCGGCGGACACGAGCGATCGCTCGAGCCAGAACGAAAAGCGCAACCTGAGCTGGCGCCCTGATGGTCAGGGGCTGAGCTATCTGCAGCAGGAAGCCGCGCCTCAGCGTGGCGGCCAGCAGGCTGCCGCAGCAGGCGAAGGCCAGGACAACGCCCCGGCCGCGCGTCGCAAGGACCGTGTGTACCAGTGGCTGCCGCCGTTCGATGCGTCGAGCGCGAAGGTCATCTTCGAGAGCGACACGCGCATGTCGAGCGTCCGCTACTCGGAGGACGGCAAGATCCTGTTTGTGAACGAAGGTGGCCCCACGGGCGGCGGCTTTGGCGGCGGGTTCGGTGTTGGCGGTGGTGGTCCTCAGGGCGGCCGCGGCCAGGTCCACGAGTACGCGGTTTACCTGAGCGACGCGTCGAAGAAGCACACGATCGCCCGGTACCGTTCGGACGACTTCTACAACCTGCCGGGCCAGTTGCTGACGAAGCGCAGCAGCGCGGGTGTTCCGGCCGTCCAGGTGAGCACGGATGGCAAGGCGGTATTCCTGCAGGGTGTGAAGTACGACCAGAACCCCGAGCAGAACGCGCCCCGTCCGTTCCTCGACAAGGTCGACATCCAGAGCGGCAACAAGACGCGTGTCTTCGAGAGCGCGGCGGATGTGTACGAGACGATCGAGACCGTGCTCGATGACGATGCGTCGCGTCTGATCATCCAGCGCGAGAGCGCGACGATGGTGCCGAACGACTACCTGCGCGAGTCGAACGGTGCAATGCGCAAGCTCACCGACAACAAGGACTTCGCACCTGAGCTGACGAACGCGCCGCGGCGGAACATCGACGTGACGCGCCCGGATGGCATGAAGTTCAAGGTGCGCGTAACGCTGCCGCCGGACTTCCGTCAGGGCAGTGCACCGCCGCCGGCGATGTTCTGGTTCTACCCGCGCGAGTACGACGGCCAGGAAGCGTACGATCGCACCAACCGTCAGTACAACAAGAACGCGTTCCCGAACGTCGGCACGCGCAGCATGACCATCCTGACCAAGCTGGGTTACGCGGTGGTCGAGCCGGACGCGCCGATCTTCGGCGAGACCGGCAAGATGAACGACAACTACGTGCACGACCTGCGCACGAACCTGTCGACGGTGATCGATGCGCTGTCGGAGCAGGGGCTGATCGACCGCTCACGCCTTGGCCTTGGCGGCCACAGCTACGGCGCGTTCAGCACCGTGAATGCGATGGTACACACGCCGTTCTTCAAGGCCGGAATTGCGGGCGACGGCAACTACAATCGCACGCTCACGCCGGCGACCTTCCAGACCGAGCGTCGTCAGCTTTGGGAAGCGCGTGATATCTACCTTGGCATGTCGCCGATGCTGTATGCGAACAACCTGACCGGCGCACTGCTGATGTACCACGGCATGGACGACCAGAACGTCGGCACGCATCCGGACCATGCGAAGCGCCTGTTCCATGCGCTCGAGGGGCTGGGCAAGACCACGGCGCTCTACATGTACCCGTTCGAGGACCATGGTCCGGCCACGAAGGAGACCAACCTCGATATGTGGGCGCGCTGGATCTCCTGGCTCGACACGTATGTGAAGAACGCCAAGGCCGACGCGAAGGTTACGACCTGAGTTTCGGGAAGTATTTCCGGGACCTGCTTTTCGGGGTTCCGACCGGAAGGGGATCGCTCGGCGGGGCGGTCCCCTTTCCTTTTGCCGCGGCTGAGTGGGATCAACGCGGACCGGCAATCAGGCAGGAGACACAGCCCGCTTCCTTTCGGATTGTCGCCTGTGATCCGGCGACAGCGCCGGGTTCAGACGCGTTATTCCGGGGCGATCACCTGGTCGCCGACCTTGATGTTGTTGCGCGCGAAGTAGCCCTCGTTCGCCTCGAGTGCATTGTAGTAGACCACTCCCGGCGAATACACATAACAGAGGCTCGGCTGCGGGCTGGTACACGGCTGCATGGTCATGATCGAGACGATGCGGTTGTTCTCATCCATGAACGCGATGTCCAGCGGGATCCGTGTACGGAACATATAGAACCCGCTCGTCGAGTCCTGCGGTTCGGCGGTAACGAACAGCATCCCCGCGTTTTCCGGAAGTGTGGTCCGCTCCATCAGCCCGTAGGCACGCTCCTGTTCTGTCCGGGCGATCTCGACCGGCATTTGCACCGTATCGGTTGCAGTCACGATGCGAACAGTGCCGGTGTCCATGGCAGGAGGTTGATACGCGGGGGCAGCTTCTTCGGCTTTTTCGCATGCACCCGCGATACACACGAGGAACAGTGTCGCCCAGATTCGTCGCATTTGTGGATTCCAGTTCAGGAGCAGGCCCGCAGGCCGAGGTTCAACAGTACGGTCAGAAGGATTGACAGTACGATGCTCCAGATGCAACCCACGAATCGAAATTGTATGCGCATCGGGTCCTCTTTCAGGGCACGACAGCAGGGCCGGGCATGTGCCGTGCCCTGTGCTTCCGATCGTCGTGAAGTCGCCGCGGTTCAGGGCGACAACTCACATTCAGCGCAAGCGTAAACGGCTGTGAAAGCTCGATCGATTCGATGGGTGCGACTGGCCACGGCGGCAATCGGGATCCTTCTGCTCTCGGCTGCGGCGGTGGTTGCGCAGCAGTGGGGGCGCGGGCGTGCAATCGCGCGGAGGACGGGAGCGCCGCAGGAGCGAACCGGCTTCACCTTCTGCCGGCTCGAGTATACGAGCGTCCGCCGCGAAGCGCTCGGCTACGGCTGGAGCACCGACTACCCTCGCTCGGACCAGAACTTCATGATCCGGCTGCCCGAACTCACACGCGCGCCGGTCAGCAAATGGAGCGATGGCGAGCCGGGTCACACGGTTGTGCGTGCGGATGAGCCGACGCTCTTCGAGTGTCCATTCCTGTTCGCTTCCGATGTCGGGACGGTTGGCTTCAGCGACATCGAGGTGGTGAACCTTCGCAGCTACCTGCAGAAGGGCGGCTTCCTGTGGGTCGACGACTTCTGGGGCGATCGTGCGTGGTCGCACTGGACCGAGCAGATCGGTCGTGTCCTGCCGGGACGACCCATCGTTGACCTCACACCCGATCACCCGCTCTACGGCGTTTACTACCAGGTGCACGAGATGCCGCAGATCCCGTCAATCCAGTTCTGGTATCGAAGCGGCGGCGGCACCTCCGAACGCGGGGAAGAGTCACGGCAGCCGCACCTTCGTGCGATTCTCGACGACGCGGGGCGGATCATGGTGCTGATGAGCCACAACTCCGACGTGGCCGATGGGTGGGAACGCGAGGCCGACGATGAAGACTACTTCTACGCGTTCTCCGGTCGCGCGTACGGCGTCGGCATCAACGTCGCCATCTGGGCGATGAGTCACTGACGTTCAATGGCCGAACACGAAGTACAACACAAACGCAACAGCGGTCCCGGCCATGAGTGGGTGGAGCTCGTCGAAACGACGCGTGAGCAGCTTGATCACGGTATACGCGATGAAGCCGTAGCCGATTCCGTGCGAAATCGACCAGGTAAACGGGATCGTCGTCAGCAGAATGAATGCGGGGATCGCGGTATCGAGCTGTTTGAAGTCGATGCGGGTGATCTGCTGGCACATCAGGAAGCCGACGGTGATCAGCGCAGGTGCGGTTGCTGCCGCGGGCACGATGGCGAGCAGCGGCGCAATAAACATCGCGAGCAGGAACAGCACGGCGACGCCGACCGAGTGTAATCCGCTGCGTGCGCCTTCGGCGACACCGGCCGCGCTCTCGATGTAGGCGGTCGCGGAACTCGCGCCGAACCACCCACCAATGCTCGCGCTGATGGCATCCATCGACAGGATCCGTCGAACGTTCGGCACTCGTCCTTCATCATCCTGGAGTCCGGCTTCTTCCGCAATCGCGCTGACGGTGCCGATCGTATCGAAGAAATCGACCATGACGAGTGACAGCAGCAGCGGGATCGCGCTGAGCGTGAGTGCGGCCCGCAGATCGGCCTGACCGATCGTCTCGAAGGACGGCAGCGCGAGCCAGCCGCCCTGTGGCAGTACGCTCAATCCCGTTGCCAGCGCGATGATCGTGCATGCCCCGATGCCGATGATCAGCGCTCCGGTGGTCCGACGTACCAGCAGCCATGCGATGAGGATGAGCCCGAACAGTGCGATCGCGGGATCGGCGGCGCGGAGTGTACCGGGGCTCACCGGCGGCAACGCCGCGGTCGCATTTTCGCCGAGAGCCATGACCGTGCTGGCGGGCACCACGACCAACCGTGCATTGACCAGACCGATGAGCGTGATGAACAGGCCGATCCCGACACCGATCGCGCGGCGCAGGTCGCGCGGAATCGCATGCATCACGGCTTCCCGTAACCCGGCCAGCACAAGTAGCAGCACGACAATCCCATCCAGGATCACGAGCCCCATGGCCGCCTGCCACGAGCCGAGCGCGGGCGCAATCTGAAACGCGACGACGGCGTTCAGTCCCATGCCCGACGCCAGCGCCAGGGGGAAATTCGCGACCGCACCCATCAGCAGCGAACAGGCCGCGGCGGCAAGTGCAGTTGCTGCAACCGCCGCTTCGTACGGGATCCCGGCACCCGCCAGGATTGTCGGGTTGGCGAACAGGATGTACGCCATGGTCAGGAACGTCGCGAGCGAGCCGCGCAGTTCCCGCCTGACTGTGGTCCCGCGCGCTTCGAGCGCAAACAGTCGTTCGAGCATGGCTGTAGTTTGGTTGACGCGCGGGTGTCGCGCGAGTTACACCGACTTCCGCGCGAGTTACGCCGACTTCCGCGCGCTCTTCCTGCGAGTGGTCTTTTTCCGTGCGCTGGTTTTACCAGCCGTCTTCCGTACCGACCGCTTCGTCGCGCTTCGCTTGGCAGCGGTGCGCTTGGGTTTCTTCTGCTCCAGGCTGCGACGCAGCACTTCCATCAGGTCAATGACGCTGGTCTCTTCTTCCTCTTCCTCCGCTTCAGCCGGCGCCTCGTACACGTCCTCGCCCTTCTTCTCCTTCTTCTTCACGAGGCTGAGGATCCGCTCGGCGCTTCGGTCTTTGAGTTCGGCGGTCGAAAGGCGGCTTTCATTGAGTTTGCGGATTTCGGCTGCGATGCGCTTCGCGGCTTTCTCGTCGACCTCGCCGGGCTCGGGCAGGCCGATATCGGATGGCGCGCGAATTTCGTCATGGAAGCGCAGCGTCTCGGCGCGCAGCACGCCGTTCTCGGCAAAGATCGCGACGAGGTATTCCTTGCCGCGCATTACAAAAGTGGCGATTCCGGCCCGCTTGAGATCCTGCATCGTCGCGGCGAGGAGCTTGTAGGCCTTGGTCGATTCGGTGGCGGGCATGAGGAAATAGCTGCGCTCGAAATAGATCGGGTCGACCTGCTCCTGCGGGACGAAGCGGCGCAGATCGATGTCGCGGGTCTTGCGCGGTTCGAGTGCCTCGAGTTCCTCGTCATCGACCACGACGAACTTGTCCTTCTCGATTGGATAGCCGCGCACGATCTCATCGCGCGGGATCGGCTGTTCATCCTTCGGGCAGAAGTACAGGCGCGAAAGCGGTGTGCCCGTGTCGTCGACCATGCGCAGCGAAACACGGTGCCCGCGATTCGCGGGGAACAGCCCGACGGGGATGCTCACCAGCCCGAATGTGATCGTTCCCGACCAGAATGCGCGATTCGCGATCTCGTTATTCTGCTCAGGCACTCTTCTGCTCCTTTGCGCGCTGCTTCAGACTGGCTTCGAGAACGCCGGCCAGCGATTCCGGCTCCTTCGTCCGCTTCGCGCGCGGCTTCTTCAGCTTCACGACTTTGCCCTTCGCACGCGCTTCGATGTACTCCATCACGCGTTCGCGGTACTCGTCCTGGTAGGCGGCGGGATCGAATTCGTCCTCGAGCGCGGCGATAAGCTGTTCGGCGAGTTTGCGCTCCTTCGCATCCGGCTCACGACCCGGAATTTCGGGCAGTGCAGACGCGGGCACGACCTCTTCCGCATGGCGCAGCGTCATCAGCATCAGGTAGTCGCCGGCGGGAACCAGCGCGCCAACGTACTCCTTCTTGCGCATCACCCAACGTGCGATGCCGTGTCGTTCCTCTGACTTCAATGCTTCGGCAAGTGCGAAGTACTGCGACGTGCTGTCATCGGGGCCGAGATAATACGGCCGCTCGTACCACTGCGGACCGACCGCATCGGAGGGAACGAAGCGTGTGATCTCGATGTCGCGCGACGGCTCCGGCTCGAGCGATTCGAGTTCCTCCGGTTCCAACATCACGAGCACATCTTCATCCCGGTAGGCTTTGCGAACTTCTTTGCTCTCGACAACCGTGCCCGACTCGGGATTGACCATACGCTGAACCACCGGCTGTTTGTCGGGTGCGTGGAGCAGGCGGAAGTGGATGCCGCGGTCTTCAACTGCGGAGTAGAGCTTGACCGGCACCTTCACGGAGCCGATTCGGATCGTCCCTTTCCAGATTGCGCGTGCAGCCATTCGGGCGTACTCCAGTGCTTCGGTCCCGAGGGCTACTGGGGCAAGAATCGTGACAGTCGGATGGGTCCGACACCGTATCCTGGATGTGTTTCCCGTGCGTGCTTCCGCGCCTGGGCCGAGGACCCACACGCGCTGAAGCTATCCCAGGTAGTCGCGGCGGAAGGAGTGATGCAGCCGCGCTGTTCTCCCGTCGCCCAGCATGCTGATGCTTCCACCACTCAGCCACGCGACACGATCACATGCGGGTAGCAGTTCGGGCGTTTCGTGGCCTGTCACCAGCACCGCACAACCTTCGTCGGCCAGCGTTCGAAATGCACTCAGCAGAATTTCACGATCATTCGGATCGATGCCGTACAGCGGTTCATCACTGAGTAAACAGCGCGGGTTGCGTGCGCAGGCGAGGGCCAGTGCTGCCCTCCGGCTTTCGCCACCGGAAAACGATTGTGGCGTGCGCTCGAGCACGCCATCAAGCCTGAACAGCTCAATGGTGTGCTTGAGACGGTCATCGTTCCCGGTGTGTTTGCATACGGCAGCGAGTTGCTCGCCGAAGCGGAACCAGCGCGAAAGTGCGCCTTCCGTCGGTGCGTAGTACAGACCTGCGCGGCCAAGCAGGTGTGGTGCTGGACGAGTGTGATAGACGTGCCCGTTGAACTGGATGTAGCCATGGTCGGCGCGAAGCTGCCCCGCCATGATCTTCATCAGCGTCGACTTACCTGAGCCGTTCCTGCCGAACAATCCGATGATCCTGCCGGCGGGCACATGCAGGGTTGCTGCGACCAGCACGCGCACATCGCCGAAGCGTTTACCAATCGAGTCCGCACACAGCACGGGAGTATCACGCTGATTCTCAGGCAACATCATCATCGCGCGCCGGAGAGCAGCAGATATGACGCCTGCGCTGTGAACTCGAGCAGGATGGGATACACGGCCGCGGTTGCCAGCGTTGCGTGTGGTGCCACCCCGATGTTGGCGAGGAGGATGTCTTCACGTGCAACGCGCAGGTCGAGCCACACGATAAGCACCGCGACAGCCGAGATCAGGGGCGCGGCCACCAGATGTACGTAGAATCCGAGCTGCAGCGGCAGCCCCGCGAGGAACAGCAGCCCACGCACGCCGATCCATGCTGCCATACCCCGGCGAAGCAGTGCACTCCGGAAGGGTTGAGGCGGCAGCATGGCGGCTCGCATGGAAGTTTCGCCTACGGCGCGCCCTGGAGCAGCGGCACCAGATCGACCTGTCTGCCGCCGTTCTCATCGCACACGGCGAACGTGGTCTCACCCGCGGCATACATCGACACACCCGCGTACTCGCCCTTTTTGTTGAGCGCGAAGAAGCGGATGTTGAAGTTGGGCAGGCCTCGTGCGTTGAGCAGGCGCTTCTCGATGGTGTTGCTGCGGATGCGCTTCAGCGCTTCGAGTCCTGCATCCTTCGGGTGCATGCCGCGGCGCATGTTCTCGACGATCAGGTACGACGAGAGGTTGTAGAGGTTGGCTTCGCCGCGCCCGGTCGAGCCGGCCGCACCGACATCGTTGTCGACGTACAGCCCCGCACCGAGAATCGGCGAATCGCCGACCCGACCCGGAATTTTCCACGCGAGTCCGCTGGTCGTGGTGACACCTGCGATATCGCCGTTCGGAGTAATGCCGTCGCAGTTAATTGTACCGAAGAAGCTGCCTTCACGGATCAAACCATCGCGCACCATGGACAGACCGGCTTCGAGTCCGGCTTCCTCGCGCCGGTTCGGATCGAGCCAGTGCTCCGGATCGACGCGCCGACGCCACTCGAGCCAGAGATTGCGCGACTCCGGTGTGTTCAGGTCCTCCTCGATGGTGAAGCCGAGCTGCCGTGCAAATTCCTGGGCGCCCTTGCCGACGATCAGGTGATGGTCGGTCAGGTCCATGACCGCCTTCGCGACCAGCGATGGGGTGCGCACACCTTCGATTGCAGCGACTGCACCGGCGCGTTTCTTCGGACCGTGCATGCATGACGCGTCGAGTTGGACCACACCATCTGCATTGCCGAGTGAACCGTAGCCGATGCCCTGCTCGGTCGGATCGAGTTCGGGGATGTTCACCCCGGCGATCAGCGCATCGAGCACATCATCGCCGCGTGTGATTCGGAGGAAGGCTTCTTCGACAGCAGCACGCGGTCCACCGTTCCGGTACTCGAGCCCGCTGTAGTCCGAAATCACAACCGGTTTCACTGACTTTGGAAGGTACAACTCGGGCGCACCAAAAACGGGGGCAGGCAAACCGGCTGCGAGTCCCGCGGCAGCAGTCGTTTTGACGAACTGTCGACGATCCATCCCGTGCTCCTCGGCAGATGATGTTGTGTGAACAGACAGGAAGAGTATTCGCCCGCGCCGGCAACTCGCAAACGTTTGCGTTGGAGCATCTGCGCTGTTGCGTACTCGTTAGCGCGAACCGCCATCCGGCGGCTCGTCCGTTTGCGCTATCGTCTTGCGTCAGCTAGCGGCGCTCGCCACCGGTGAGGTCTTCGAGTTCGCCAAGGAACGTGTCATCGCCGGCACGGCTCGCACCGAACAGTCCTTCGCGGCTCCGCTGCGCGGCCTCCGATGCGCCGTACAGGTTCAACCACAGATCGAAGCGTTCACCCCAGCGCATGACGCGGTAGAAGAGGTAACCGTTTTTGCGTGGGCCGAGCACAAGGTCGATTGTAGTTGCAGCGAGACTCACGAAGGTGAGCGTGACATCCTTGAGTCCATCGATCCACAGCTTGAGCAGGAAGATCGCGGTGTCCCGGAGCACGACCTTCTGACCGGGTTGGAATTGACTCAACGGATTCTGCCTGCGACGCCTGCTCATACTGAACGCTCCAGCGGCAAAACCGCTTCCAGACTCTAGACTTCCAACTGACGGAAGAGATCGAACGATTCACGGCGCGGGAAGAACATGATCGCTGCGAGCAGGAGGTACGCCCCATTCGCAACCAGCAGGGATGCCGGGCCGCCGAGGAAGTATACCACATTCCCGAGCAGCGCGGCGCCTTCTATCAGTTTGCATGTTCTGCGACCGCGGTCGGATCCTGTGGTAGTCAGTTCGATACGATGGCTGGCGCGACCGCCTCTGCGCCCCAGCCGGTCCAGCCCGGCCCTCGAACGACTCGCCCCGGTGTTGCCCCGGTGTGTTCGCCGTTGTTCAACACCTGTACTCCGTTGACGAAGACGTGCTGAACACCGGTCGCAAACTGATGCGGATTCGCGAACGTCGCGTTATCGCGGATCCGTGCCGGGTCGAACACGACGATGTCAGCGTAGTACCCCGGCGAGAGCAGTCCGCGCTTCTTGAGCTTGAGCGTGCTCGCCGGGAAAAGCGTGAGCTTGCGAATCGCTTCTTCGAGCGGGATCACCTTCTCGTCGCGCACGTACTGCCCGAGCAGCCGGGCGAAGTTGCCGTACGCCCGCGGATGCGGATTCGACTTCAGGAACACGCCCGCAGGCGCGAGCGAAGCGGCATCGGAATCGAACGAGACCCAGGGCAGCGCGATTTTCTTCCTGATATTGTCCTCGGACATCAGGAAATACACGGTTTCAACGCGGCTGTCATCCGCGATGACGAGGTCGAGCGCGGTCTCTTCCGGCGTTGTCCCGCGCTCTGCGGCGACCTCGGCCAGAGTTTTGCCGGTGTACTTCTTCAGCGAATCCTGCTTGAACCCGGACAGCACGATGCGCTCCGGTGAGCCGGCGGCGAGGTAGAGGCTCTCCCATTCATCGGTGGGGGTGACCATCTCCTCGAGCACACGTGCCCGGATCTCCGGATCCTGCAGCCGTTCGATCCAGGCACGGAGTCCGCCTTCCTGCACCCACGGCGGCATCGCCGCATCGAGGCCGGTCGCGCCCGCGGTGTAGGTATACATATCCGCCGTGATCGCGAGCCCGTTCGCGCGAGCGGCCTCGATCATGGCGATCGCACTGTCGAGCTTGGACCAGTTCTGTTCGCCCGCGGCCTTGAAATGGTAGATCTGCGCGGGCACGTTTGCACGCTCTGCAATTTCGATCAACTCGTCGACCGCTTCGAGCAGGCGGTTTCCTTCGCTGCGCATATGCGAGATGTAGAGGCCGCCGAAACGGGACGCTTCCTGCGCGAGCGCGATCAGCTCGGGCGTCTTTGCGTAGAATGCGGGCGCATAGATGAGCGAAGAGCCGACGCCGAGCGCACCCTCTTCCATGGCCTGGCGCACGAGTGCGCGCATCCGGTTGAGTTCCGCGCGTGTAGGCGCGCGATCCTCATAGCCGAGCTCGTGGATTCGCACCGTTGTGGCGCCGACGAACGACGCGACGTTGGTCGAGATGCCCTTCCGCTCGAGGAACTCGAGGTACTCACCGAGTGTGGTCCACTCGATGTCGTACCTGATATCGCCCTGGAGCTGTTGGAAGAGCGTCTTCATCGTGTCGCTGAGCGGGCCCATCGACTCGCCCTCGCCGAAGACCTCGAGCGTGACGCCCTGGCGGATGTCGCTTTGCGAGCGACCGTCCTCGATCAGCGACTCGGTCGCCCAGCTAAGCATGTTGATGAAGCCGGGGGCGATTGCCATCCCGTGCACATCGATTTCGCGATTGCCGCGGGCACGATCGAGTTTGCCGATCGCGGCGATCGTGTCGCCGCTGATCGCGATGTCGCCTGTGGTCGGGGGAGTGCCGCTACCGTTGTAGATCGTGCCGTTTCGGAGGATCAGGTCATACTGCACCGGCGGTTCTGTGCAAGCGGCGAGCGTCGCAAGCATTAGCGGTAGCAGGCGTGACATCCGGGGCACGATACCTCGTCCGTTAATGGAACTGGAGAGCGCAGCAGCGAAGGTAACCCCCCGCGCGCGCAGGGCAAGGTTCCTTCGGTACGCGATCGTGGCGGGAAGGTTCCTTCGTCGGAAGGGGTGGTCAGCGCATCACGGGAGAATCGGGATCCGCGGCATTGATCGGAGGAGTGAACAGAAGGCGCTTCGTGTACGAAGCAGAACGGCCGGCGCGCATCGCACTCACCTGCGCGGCCAGCATACGCCTTGTGTCCTGGAGCGAGCGTTTCCCGTTCACCAGTTCATTGGCGAGGTTCATGACCGCGAAGTTGGTCCCTTCGCTCTCACATCGGACGGACAGCTCGCCACGGGTCCGGTCGACCAGCAGACTGCCATCGAATTCCGCGAGGTCATCGATCATGTCGAACGGAACCTGGAAATTGATGAACTGCTGGATCACATCGGTGTGCGGCTCGGGGAAGTTGTGCGGGATCCCATCGCGGTAGACGATCGTGCGTTTCCAGGGTCCGCTCGCGCCCCACACCAGCATCGTCTCGGTCATGTCGCGCGGAGGGCCGTACTTCTGGGTGATCATCTCGGCTGCGAGCTGGGCTGCCCGCGGCCAGTCACGAACATGTTCTGCGACCGTTTCCGGCGGTGGCGGCGCCGGTTGCGCCACTGCACGACCTGCCAGAACCGTCGCGATCACCAGCCATACGCCGTACCCCATACACCCTCCTTCCTGGTGCGCAAAAAGCAAGAAGCGCGCAGAGTCTGCGCGCTTCGAGTCTTTCGCGAACCAGTTGCAGCGGGCGACTCATCCGCTAGCGCAGGTTATCCCGGAAGAAGCGCACGGTTTCGGGCCAGGCTTTCTTCGTCGCTTCGAAATTCGCCGGCTGATCCTGTGCGCGCAGGAAACCGTGGCCGGCGCCATCGTAGATGTGATGGGTGTACCGCTTGTTGAGCGCTTTCATCGCGCTGTCAGCACGTGCAATCGTCGCGTTGACCCGCTGATCGTTCTGGCCGTACAGCCCCAGCACCGACGCATTGATCCGATCGTATCCGCTCTCGGGCGTGGTACCGTAATACGAGACCGCCGCGGCGAGGTCTGGGTACCGAATCGCCTGCTGCCAGACGAAGCTGCCGCCCCAGCAGTAACCGACGATCCCGTACTTCTTCACTGCGGCCGGCAGGTTCATCGCGTACTCCGCGCTTTTGCGCGCCATTCGCTGCGCCCATTCCGGGTCGAGCGACTGGATCGCGGAGCGTGCTGCCTGGCTTTCGGGTTCGCCTTCCGCGGTCTGCGGAACGTTTTTCATCGTCAGCAGGTCCGGCGCAATCGCGATGAAGCCTTCGGCCGCGAGCTGATCGGCGACTGCCTTCACCCAGTTGCTCAGCCCGAAAATTTCGTGGATGACGACGACGACCGGCGCGTTTTCCCGCCGCTCGGGATACACGAGAAAAGCGCGCACACTGTCCGCACCGTCTTTCACAGTGACCCACTCCGCGTGCCGCGGCGACGCCTTCAATCGATCCAGCGCGGTGGAGGCACCTGCGGGCAGATTCGGATCCTGCTCCGGCGGCGCATTCTGCACCGCGGCCGTGTCATGACCGGCGTGGTCATCCATTTGCCCGTTTCCCGAGCACCCGACCAGCACAATCGCTGCTGCCGCAATCAGCCCTCGCATAGCCCTCTCCCGATGTTCTGGTTGATCTGGCACAGAATACTGCGTCCGCGCCATCGGATGCGAGGGTCACGTCGGCCGTTCTGCCAACCCCGAACAATGTGCGCAGAATCCTGCCGGCTGGCCCGCCCGTCCGACCGCGGGGACAGCCGATGGATCACAAGGGAGGACAACTACTTGCAACAAACCCGGTAAACCCATGTATTCTGCTGGCACCGGGCTTGCCCATATCCGGCCGGGTTTTGGGGCGTTTCGCCATTGGAGGAAACACAATGAGACAGATTATTCGTCCGACCGCTGGGGTACTGGCGCTGGCGCTGGTGCTTCCGGCTTGCTCGAGTATGAACAAGACGCAGCGTGGCGCCGTGATCGGCGCGGCTGCCGGTGGTGCAGTGGGTGCCGTAGCCGGATCGAAGCTCGGCTCGACCGCCAAGGGCGCGATTATCGGTGCGGCGGTGGGCGGCGTTGCGGGCGCGGTGATCGGCCGGCAGATGGACAAGCAGGCCGAAGAGCTCGCGACAGAGATCGAGGGCGCACGCGTCGAACGGGTCGGCGAGGGCATCGCGGTCACGTTCGATTCGGGGCTGCTCTTCGACTACGACTCGGATGTCGTCCGGGGTAACGCGCGCAGCAACCTGACCGCGCTGGCCAACAGCCTGAAGAAGAACACCGGCACCGAGGTGCTGATCGTCGGGCACACCGACTCGGACGGCTCGGATTCGTACAACCAGGGCCTTTCGGAGCGACGTGCATCCGCAGCGCGCAGCTACTTGATCTCGCAGGGCGTCGCCTCCAACCGGATCCGCATCTCGGGTCGCGGTGAAAGCGAGCCGATCGAGAGCAACGCGACCGCGGACGGCCGCGCGCAGAACCGCCGGGTCGAGGTCGCGATCTTTGCGGGTGAGCAGATGCGCCGCGATGCGGGACGGTAACTCCGGTCCGCACGACTCGCGATCGACGCTGACAATTTGAGCGAGGGTCGGTCCCGGTAAGATTTGCGGAAGCGGGTGGGCGGCGGCTCACCCGCTTCTGCTTTCGCGGCCGCTTCTGCTCTTCCCGCCCGTTTCCGTCGGACAGACGGTTATCCGTGCCTTTGCCGACGCCGCCCGGCGTTCTAGCTTCCCCTCTGATTCGTCACACCCACACCGGTTTGTTCGAGGTGCCATGTCACGCATCTGGGTTGCCGCGCTTCTGTTGCCCGCTCTGGTCCAGGCGCAATCGATCGAGCAGCAGTATCGCGAGACCGCGGACCGCCTGATCCAGGCGGCGACCGCCGACAGCTTTGCTTTTCAGCGGCTCACCACCATGGTGGACAAGTTCCCCGCACGTCTGAGCGGGAGTGCCAATCTCGAACGCGCACACGACTGGATCCTCGCCGAGATGAAGAAGGACGGCCTGCAGAACGTGCGCGCCGAGCCCGTCATGGTGCCGCACTGGGTGCGCGGCCGCGAATCGCTCGCGCTGCTCTCGCCGCAGGCCGACACACTGCAGTTGCTCGGTCTCGGCGGCAGTGTCGGTACACCCGCAAATGGCATCGAGGCCGAACTGCTCGTCGTTTCGGGATTCGATGACCTGAGAAGGCGTGCTGCCGATGCAAAGGGCAAAATTGTGCTCTTCGATGTGCCGTTCACGACCTACGGCCAGACTGTGCAGACGCGCACGAACGCGGCGGTCGAAGCGGCGAAAGCCGGCGCGGTAGCCGCATTGATCCGCTCGGTCACGCCGTTCTCGATGAAAACACCGCACACCGGAACGATGTCGTACGACAGCGCGGTGCAGAAAATTCCCGCTGCAGCAATCACGGTTGAAGACGCGATGATGCTGCACCGCATGCAGCAGCGCGGGGAGAAACTGCGGCTGCGACTCCGGATGGAAGCGCGCACCCTCCCCGATGCGCAGTCGCGCAACGTGATGGCGGAGGTCGTCGGGCGGGAGTTCCCCGACCAGGTCGTCGTGCTCGGCGGGCACACCGACTCGTGGGATGTCGGTCAGGGCGCGATGGACGACGGCGGGGGTGTGGTCGCCGCGTGGGAAGCGGTGCGCCTGATCCAGAAGCTCGGACTCAAGCCGCGTCGCACAATTCGCGTGGTCGGCTGGACCAACGAAGAAAACGGGCTGCGCGGCGGCAATGCTTACCGCGATGCGCATCGCAGCGAAATCGACAAACACGTCTTCGCGATCGAGAGCGATGCCGGCGTGTTCAAACCGCTCGGGTTCGGGGTCACTGCATCCGATTCCGCGTTCGCCATCGTGCAGCAGATCGGCAAGCTGCTCGATAAGATTGGCGCGGGGCAGATCAACCGTGGTGGTGGTGGCGCCGACATCGGGCCGATCATGGCGCTCGGTGTGCCCGGTGCCGGGCTGAACGTCGATGGCACGAAGTACTTCTGGTACCACCACACCGATGCGGACACCATCGACAAGCTCGATGCGCACGAGTTCAACCTCTGCGTCGCCGCGATGGCCATCCTCGCCTATGTCATCGCCGATCTGCCGGAGCCGCTGCCGCGATGAGTTTCGCTCCGCTCACGACCAGGCTGGTCCGGTTGTACCGCTCAGTGGCCCGGCTGCTTTTTCCAATGGCTACACGCGCGCGTGGGGCCGCTGTATGCGCGGTGGCGCTGTGTGCATTTGCGGGCGCCGCGCGTCCGGCCTGCGCAGTTGCAGAGTCATCGTTGCAACAGGTGCAGACAGCAGACGCACCCGAACCGGGCAGCAATCTGCGCGTTTTTCTGATGACGCTCGGCCCCGGCGACCTCGTGTACGAGTTCTTCGGCCACAACGGCATCGTCATCCGCGACAACCGAACCGGCTCGGATCTGTTCTACAACTGGGGCGTGTTCAGCTTCGATGAGCCCGGCTACATCCGGAAGTTCATCCAGGGGCGCATGACCTACTGGATGGAGCCGTGGCCGACCGAGGCGGTGGTCGAAGGGTACCGGCAGATGAACCGGTCGGTGTACCTGCAGGAGCTTAATCTCACGAACGAGCAGAAAGTCGCACTGCAGGATTTCCTGATCTGGAATGCGCAGCCGGACAACAAGTTCTACCGCTACGACTACTATCGGGACAACTGCTCGACGCGTGTCCGCGATGCGCTCGACCGCGCACTCGGCGGCATCCTGCGCGCGCAACTCGATACTCCATCAGGCGAGACGTACCGGACCGAGACACAACGCCTGTCGTACAGGGACATCCTCATGTACACTGGCCTGATGATCGGCCTCGGCCCGTTGACGGACCAGCCGCTGACCAAGTGGGATGATGGCTTCATCCCGCTGCGCCTGCGGGAATGGGTGCGGGAAGTCACGGTGACCGACGAGAACGGGGTGCAGCGTCCGCTCGTCGCGGTAGATGCCACGATTTTCGAGGCAGACCGTCCGGCAACTGCCGAGCGTGCGCCATTTCTGCTCCCGTACTACATCATCGCCGGCCTCATCCTCGCCGCGGTATTTCTGCTCCTCGGCAGATGGGCCGTTCGCAGCGGCACGGGGCGCATCGTTTTCGGAATTCTCGCGACTGTGTTCACGTTTGTGACCGGCCTGCTCGGTGTGCTGCTCGCATTCCTGTGGGCCTTCACCGACCACGAAGTCGCGTACCGCAACGAGAACCTGTTTCAACTGAATCCGCTCGCACTCGCGCTGATGGTCACGATCATCGTGATGCTGTTCCGGAAGGAATGGGCTTCGCGCGCGGCGATGTTGAGCATTGTGGTCGGCGGGTTCGCGTTCCTCGGCTTTCTGCTGCAGCTTTACCCCGGATTCCAACAAGCAAACGGCGAAGTCATCGCGCTGTTCATGCCCGCGAACATTGCGCTGGCGTGGGTGCTCGGGAAGATGCGGCCGCGCGTGGAGGCCTAGGCTCGACTCGATGCGCCGGTGCTACCCGTATGCGTTGTTTCGCAGGCGGGCAGCATCAGCGTGTGGCCGCGACTACTCGCCGGACTCGCGGAGCACAGCGAGTGGCGGACGACGAAGAAGATCCCGCGAGTTCACCAGCCCGACAACGACCGCCAATCCCGCGACCGAAATCCAGAGCCCCATCAGCGGGAGAACCGGCAACACAAACTGCAGCTCGAAGAAGAACGTCGTCAGCGCCCACCCGGCGATGCTCGCCAGCAGCAAGCCGGTCAAACCAGCAAGCAGCCCGAGCGCGATGTATTCGACCAGCAGGATGCCTGTGATCTGCGCGTGTGTCGCACCGATCGTCTTCAGCAGCACGGATTCGCGCAGTCGCTGGAACCGCGATGTTGCGATTGCGCCGATCAGCACGATGATGCCGGCGAGGATGCTGAAGAGCGCCATGAATCGGACGGCCAGGGTGACCTTCCCGACGATGTCCTCGAGCGCACGCTGCACCTGCGCGACATCGATCACCGAGACATTCGGATTGGCCGCAACCAGGTCGCGCTGCACGATGCCGCGGGTGCTGTCGCCATCGACACGCGCAAGCGCGACCCAGGTCTGTGGTGCACGGTCGAGCACGCCGGGCGGAAACACGACGAAGAAGTTGGTGGCGAAACGCGCCCAGTCGACACGGCGCAGACTCGTGATCCGCGTCTCGATCTCGATGCCGCCGACATCCCAGGTGATGCGATCGCCGAGTTTGACGTTCAGGCTCTCAGCAACATCCGTCTCAACCGAAATTTCGGCGGGTGATTGTGCGGCTGTCGGATTGCCATCGAAGAACTTCCCCGCGATGACGCTCTCGGACGAGGTGAGGCTGTCACGATAGGTGTGACGGTACTCGCGGCGCAGCGCCCACGGTTCGACGCGTCGCGCGGTTGTATCCGACATGATCTCGGCCGTAGTGCGGCCGTTGATGCGTGCTATGCGCGCCGTCACGATCGGCGTGAGTTCGACCGGGATCCCGGAATTCTGTGTGATGCGTTCGCGAACCCCATCGACCTGATCGGTCTGAATGTCGAATGCGACCAGGTTCGGCTGCGTTGCGCTGTTCTCGATGTTCAGCCAGCCAAGCAGATTCTTCTGCACCACGTACATCGTCGAGAGCAGGAACACGCCGAAGCCGAGCCCGAGCATGACCGCGATCGTCTGGTTCTGCGGCCGGAACAGGCTGCTGATTCCCTGCCGCACAACATACGGAGCCTGCCGCGGCAGCAACCGACGCGTCGCGCGGATCAACAACAGTGCGGTCAGCCAGAGCAGCACGAGTGTGCCGAGCAGTGCACCCGCGAACGCGAGTCCCGGGAGCAACTGGCCGGCCTGCCAGACGCTGATCGCAACCATACTGATCAGCAGCGCCGTAAACGCGGCGATCTGTGCCGCATCAAACCGACGCCTCGCAGGTTCGAACTCGCGGCGAATCGCGTGCAGGGGCGTGATGTTGCGAATTTCGAGCAGAGGCAGCAGCGCGAAGAGACTCGCCGCCCAGATGCCAATGCCAACACCGGCCGCAATCGCCACGATGTCCGGCTCGAACGCAACTTGGAAGGGCAGCACATCCTTCAGCACCGCGGGAAGCGCGGCCTGTACGCCAATGCCGATCAGTGCACCTGCCGCCGCACCCGCAAACCCGAGCATCGCAGCCTGCAGCAGATACGCGAGGAACACATCGCGCTGTGTCCCGCCGATGCAGCGCAGCACCGCAACCGTGTGCCGCCGGTCGCGCATGAACACGTGCACGGCGCTCGCCACTCCAACGCCACCGAGCAGCAGTGCGGTCAATCCAACCAGCGCAAGGAACCGCGTCAGCACATCGAGCATCTCGGCGAGGTTGTCGCCCTGTTCTTCCGCGGTGTCGAAATCGACCAGGTTCTGCCGGAAGATGTCGTGCCTGCGATCGACGAACTGCTGAAGTGCTTTCTCGTCTGGAATCCGGAAGAACGCCTGCCGCTGGTTCATGCTGCCGAACTGCAGCAGTCCCGTTGCATCGAGGTGTCGTGCATCGATGTAGACACGCGGCCCCAATGCCGAACGGAAGCTGAACCCACCCGGCGCAGTCTCCAGCGTGCCCCCGATTGCAAACGCGATGTTGCCGACCTGGATCGAATCGCCGACACCAACGTTGAGATGCGTGAGCAGTGCGGGATCGACCAGCGCGGTTTGGCCTTCACTACGCCGCGCCCAGGCATCGGCGGGCTTCGTAACGACACTGCCGTAGAACGGATACGCACCCTCAGTCGCGCGGAGCTGGATCAGCCGCACCTCGCCGGTCGATGGCGCAGACGCCATCGAGACCAGTGTCGTGACGGTGGAGAGTTCGTACTGCTGTGCGGCACTGTCGATGATCGCCTGCACGGGCTCGGTGAACGGGCGGTTGCTCGTGAGCCGAAGATCCGCGCCGAGCAGGTTGCGCGATTCCTGTTCAACCGAGCCGACCAGACTGCTGCGAAACGAGTTGATCGCAACCAGTGCAGCAACACCGAGCGTGATCGAACTCATGTACAGTCCGATGCGCCGCCAGCCCGACCGGCTCTCCCGCAACGCGTGCCTGAAAGCGAAACGCAGGTTCACCTGGCAGACTCGCGCGTCGCGTCGTTCACGGAATTCGCGAGTACTCCAGCGGCGGCTGCAACGGTGGAAGCGGTGCCGTTCATGGTATCCGCAACGATGCGCCCACCCGCGAGTCGCACCACGCGATGCGCACGTGCCGCGAGTTCGGCGTCGTGCGTGACCAGCACGAGGGTTGTGTGCTGTTCCTGGTTCAGCCCGATGATCATCTCGATGATGCGCTGACCGGTCTCCGCATCGAGATTGCCGGTCGGCTCATCCGCGAAGAGCAGCTTCGGGTTGTTCGCGAACGCGCGTGCGAGTGCAACGCGCTGCTGTTCGCCGCCGGAAAGCTGTGCGGGGTAGTGATGCGAACGGTCTGCAAGGCCGACCCGTGCGAGCAACTCTTCGGCGCGCGCGCGTGTGTGTGCGCCGTGTTCCCCCGCGAGTTCGAGCGGGACCAGCACGTTCTCGAGCGCCGTGAGCGTCGGGATCAACTGGAATTGCTGGAACACAAACCCGATATTTCGCGCGCGAAACCTCGCCCGCTCGTCTTCGGTAAGAGCGGTCAGGTCGGTCCCGTCGATGCTCACACTGCCTGCACTCGGGCGGTCGAGCCCGGCCAGCAGTCCAAGCAGCGTGGTTTTACCGCTGCCCGACGGGCCCACAATGGCCGTAAACGATTCGCGTTCGATCGACAGTTCGATCGAATTCAACACCGTCAGCGGTCGGCCGCCGCTGCTGTACGTTTGCTCGAGATTGCGCGTAACGATCATCATGCGATTGAAGATACTCGGAGTGGCGCTGTCGGCCATGTTCATCGGCTGCAATACACCGGATGCCGGCAACCATTCCGCCCCGGTCGATTCGGTCCTGCCGGCTGAAAGCCCTGAGCGCGATACACGCCGCGTCGTTCTTTTCGTCGGCACGTCGCTCACCGCGGGCTACGGCCTCGGCGCCGAGTTCGCCTATCCGGCGCTTATCCAGCAGAAGATCGATTCGGCAGGACTGCCGTTCCGCGTCGTCAACGCCGGTGTGAGCGGTGAAACCTCGGCTGGCGGACTGCGCCGCCTCGACTGGTACCTCCAGCAGCCGATCGATGTGCTCGTGCTCGAACTCGGCGCCAACGATGCGCTGCGCGGCCTGCGCCCGTCCGAGATGAAGGCCAACCTCGATTCCATCATCAATCACACGCGTGACCGCTACCCCGATGCTTCGATCGTGATTGCAGGAATGGAAGCGCCGCCCAACCTCGGCGAGACCTACACCTCACAATTCCGCGCCGTCTTCACCGACCTAGCCCGCGCACACAAGGCGGTGCTGATCCCGTTTCTGCTGGATGGTGTCGGCGGTGTTGCGGAGTTGAACCAGGAAGACGGCATCCACCCGACGGTCGAAGGTCAGCAGATCATGGCCGGCACTGTGTGGAAGACGCTTGGTCCGGTGCTGACCACGAGAGCGACTCGCTGAGCGGCCCCGGGTCAGCAGCTTTGTATGCTCCTTTTCACACGGAGTCACAGAGGTGCAGAGACACGGAGGCCGCTCTTGCAGTCTTGATACCGGGTGTTCTTCGTGCGTCCTCGGTTCGTCAGATTTGTTTGTTTTTTTTATTGAAGATTTACCGGTAGCTTCGGCGTCGTCGCGTCCTGATACCTACCGGGCGCCCAGCGGAGACCGGGTTCTCCGCGCCTCTGCGGCTCTGCGAGATAATGGAGCAACCCGTCCCACCGCGGCTGATCAGTTCCGCGCAGCCGCAGGAACAACGGCGCCTGTCAGCACCTTCCGCGCGCCGAGGTCGATGCGCGCTCCGCTCTCCAGGTAGAAGTAGCTGCGACGATTATTCGGGTCGGTGTTGTAGAACGCGACCTTGCTGCGACCGATCACTTCAGCAGTGTCGCCGCGGACGACGATTGCGGTGCCTTCGTCGATGCCGATGCCGAGCAGCGCGGGATGTCGTTCGATCACGGCGAGCATGTCGTCCTGTCGGTTGCGGGCGAGGAGATGCTGATCGACAGCGGTGTTGCGGATCAGGGCGAATCCCTCTTCATAGCCCGGCGCCATCATGATGGTGTTGCCTTCGCGTGCACCGCGCACCATGTACGACGCCTGGATCGATGCGCCTGCGGATGTGCCACCGATCACGCCACCCCGTTCGAGCAGCGCAAACAGTTCGCGCTGCGTGCGCGTCCCAAGATACGAATCGACCAGTCGCCACTGACGGCCGCCGGCAATCCAGATACCCGTCGCACTACGAATCGCGCTGGTGAAGGCCTCGGCGTTCGCTTCGTCCCGGTCACGCGTGTGCAGGATCGTGATGTTCTGCAGACCCGCTCGCCGGAACATCTCCGCACCGGACCAGTCCTGCGGATAGGTGTCGTTCTCGCCAGCGGTCGGGATCACGACGATGCGCGCGCGATCGGCACCTCCGGCAAGCTCGATGAACCGGCCCGTCACGTCCTGGCCGAGCTGACCGCCGCCCACGATCATCAGCGTGCCCCGCTCCGGCCCGACCCGCGTCGCGGGTTCGTACGATACGGTGCGCGCGGTTGCACACCCGGCAGTCACAAGTACCACACCGGCAAGCAGCTTGACTCGCATGTTTCTCCAGTGGTTCGGTTGCGCGTTGTACACGAAGGGTAACCGCACACGCGCGCGAGGCAAGGTCGGGAACGAATTCCTTGCGCGACCTACCCCGGCAGGGCATCCTCACAGGTACATCACGCAGTAGTTCTCGACAGATCCACAGGAGCAATTTCATGCAGGTACCCCGGATGATTGCGGGGGTGGTGCTGCTCGCGGCCTGCAGCAGCGCGCGGCCTGCCGCCGTGCCGACGTCTGCGCCCGCAACCCCGCCAGCTTCAAACGATGCTGTAAAAGCGTCGACCGAAGCGGTCGCGTTCCCCTCGACCTACGCACCGCGCCCTTCGCGGACGACGCTGATTCGCAACGCGACGATTCTCACGGCTGCCGGTCCGACCATCCAGAACGGCTCGCTGCTGATGCAGGACGGCAAGGTCGTCGCGGTCGGGGCGAGCATCAATGCACCGGCCGGCGCCGAGATCATCGATGCGGCCGGTAAATGGGTAACGCCCGGCATCATCGACACGCACTCGCACATGGGCGTGTACTCCGCGCCGGGCATCGCAGCGCTGCAGGACGGCAACGAGATGACCAACCCGGTGACCGCAGAAGTCTGGGCGGAACACTCGGTGTGGCCACACGATCCGCAGTTCGCACTCGCACTCGCCGGCGGCATCACGACGGCGCAACTGCTACCCGGCTCGGGCAACCTGATCGGCGGACGCGGCGTCACGGTGAAAAACGTGCCTGCGCGCACCGTGCAGGAGATGAAATTCCCGAATGCGCCGTACGGATTGAAGATGGCGTGCGGTGAAAACCCGAAGCGCGTGTACGGCGGTCGCGGTCGCGCACCTTCGACCAGCATGGGCAACATGGCCGGCTACCGCGCCGCCTGGATCCGCGCGGCGAAGTATCGCGATGACATGGCGAAGTGGGAGAAGGAAGGCAGCGATCCCGCGAAGCGGCCGATGCGCGACCTGCAACTCGAAACGCTCGCACTCGCGCTCGACAGCGAGATCCTGATCCAGAACCACTGCTATCGCGCAGACGAGATGGTCCAGATGATCGACCTCGCCCGCGAGTTCGGCTACAAGATCAAGTCGTTCCATCACGCGGTCGAAGCGTACAAGGTGCGCGACTATCTCGCGAAGGAAGACATCTGCGCGAGCATGTGGTCCGACTGGTGGGGATTCAAGCTCGAAGCCTACGACGGCATCCAGGAAAACATTCCGCTCGTCCATGAAGCCGGCGCGTGTGCGGTCGTGCACTCCGACGATGCGCAGGGCATCCAGCGGCTGAACCAGGAAGCCGCGAAGGCCTGGACCGCGGGGAGGAAAGCGGGCATCAACCTCACCCGCGACGATGTGATCAAGTGGATCACGATCAACGCCGCCAAGGCACTCGGCATCGAGAAGTCGACCGGCTCGCTCGAACCGGGCAAGATGGCCGACGTCGTGATCTGGTCGGGCGACCCGTTCAGTGTCTATACGAAGGCGGAGAAGGTGTTCATCGACGGCGCACTCATCTACGATCGCAACGATCCCCGTCATCAGCCGAAGAGCGACTTCATGCTCGGCATCACGCCGGAGGTGGTCCGATGATTCGCTTTACGTTCAGTCGTGCGGCCGTCGCATTGACGCTTGTTGCAGCGCTGTCGAACGGCGCGTCGGCACAACAGCAGCCCGTCGCGATCACCAACGCACGGATCCACACGGTGTCCGGCCCCGTGATCGAGCGCGGAACGCTGGTCATGCAGAACGGTCGGATCACCGCGGTCGGTGCGAATGTCACCGCACCAGCCGGCGCGCGCATCATCGATGCGGCAGGGAAGACGGTCACGCCCGGGCTGCTCGATTCGTCGACCGGACTCGGTACCGTCGAGATCGGCGCCGACGCACCCAGCAACGACCAGTCGTCCAGCACGGATCGCATCACCGCTGCGCTCAACCCGCTCGACAACCTCAACCCGTTCGCGACCGCGATTCCCGTGACCCGCGTCGAAGGCATCACACGCGCGGTTGTCGCACCGAATCCGGGTGCATCGTTCATCGCCGGACAGGGACTTCTGATCGACCTGGGCAGCCTGAACGCGAATGTGAGCGTCACACGCAATCCCATTGCGATGTACGCGGTGCTTGGCGAACAGGGCGCGGAGCGCACCGGCGGCACACGTGCAACTAACCTGCTGCGCCTGCGCGAAGTGCTGCAGGATACTCGCGACTACGCGACCAATCGCAACGCGTTCGATGCGGGCTCGCGACGCGACTACGCGCTCAGCCGACTCGACCTCGAAGCGCTGATCCCGGTCGTGCGTGGCGAGGTGCCGCTCGCGGTTACGGTCAACCGCGCCAGCGACATCCTGAACGCGCTGCGACTCGGTCGCGAGATGAACATCAAGCTCATCCTGCAGGGCGCCGCGGAAGGCTGGATGGTCGCGCGCGAAATCGCTGCGGCGAAGGTGCCGGTCGTCACCAACCCGCTCGGCAACATTCCGACGTTCGATGCACTCGGGATCACCTTCGAGAACGCAGCCCGACTGCACGAGGCCGGTGTAACTCTCGCGATCGCGAGCTTCGACACACACAACTCGCGTAACCTGAAGCAGAACGCCGGACACGCGGTCGCATACGGGCTCCCGCACGACGCCGCACTGCGCGCGGTCACGCTCACGCCCGCACAGATCTGGGGCGTCGCCGACCGCTACGGCTCGCTCGAGACCGGCAAGGACGCAGACGTGGTCATCTGGTCAGGCGACCCGTTCGAACTCACGACCACCGTCGACCACGTGTTCATCCGCGGCGTCGAGATGCCCACCGAGACGCGCCAGCAAAAACTGCTCGAGCGCTACCGCTCGGCGGTGACTTTCGACTAGCGCGGCCACACTACTGGCGCGGGTTCTTCCCTGGGACCCGCGCCACCTGCTCTGCCACGCCGCACCCGCCTTGGCAACCGCGCCGTGACGTCCGGAAGCACCCTCACGTCGGCAGCGCTGGCCAGTACAACCTCTGCCCAACTTCACCGAGCACCGAATCGGAATAGCGCAGGTACAGCTCGGCCGGGGCATCGAAGATCTGCAGCGCGCCTTCGAGCTTGCTGTCGTCCCAGCCGCCGCAGCGCAGTGCAATCGTCTGCACGCCGGCGCGGTGTGCGGCCTTTACATCGTACGGCGTGTCGCCGATCATTACCGCTTCCTCAGCGGAAAAGCCTGTCCGCGCGAGCGCGGCTTCGATGATGTCGGGGGCCGGCTTGCTGTTCTCCGCATCGCCCGATGATGTAGCATCATCGAGCAGATCGGCGACGCCCGCTTGTTCGAGCAGTGCATGCAGGTCGTCCTCGCTTGCCGAGGTAGCGACGACCATGCGATACCCATCGCCCCTGATGCGCTCGAGCAGTTCACGCACGTACGGGAATGGCGCGAGCGCGGGCAGATACTGGCTGCGGAAGATCTTCCCGCGCCGGTCCAGTATGCGCTTGCCCTGCTCGCTTTCCTCTTCCAAACCGGTCAGTTCCGGCAGCACATGGTCGCCGCCCATTCCGATCAGCGAGCGTACCCGGTCGAACGTGATGTCGTACCCGAATTCCATGCCGACATCGACCCATGCCTGCGCGTGCGCATCGTTGCTGTCGATCAAAGTCCCGTCCACATCCAGAATGACTGCCTTCAGATCCATCCGAATCCACTCCTCGTAACGCATTCCTGGGAGAACCGCCGGTTCAAGAATCGGGCGAGGAAAACGCCGGGGGAGTCGCGGCTGGGTGCGACAGAATCGGATCGCGCTGCGCAAGATCTGGACACGATTCCGCCGGTTTCGTAGACTCGGCGCATGTTCGAATTTGCTGGATCCGGCGGCTGGATCGAGGTCATCAGCGGTGTGATGTTCAGCGGCAAGTCCGAGGAACTCATGCGACGCGTTCGCCGCGCAACACTCGCGAAAAAACGCTGTCAGCTGTTCAAGTCGCACTTCGACGAACGCTACGGCGGCGTCGGCTCGATCGGCTCGCACGATGGCGGCCGGCTCCATGCCGAACCGATTTCGACTTCGGTCGAATTGATGGAGCGCGTGCGTCCCGATACCGAAGTCGTTGCGGTCGACGAAGTGCAGTTCCTCGACCACGGCGTCGTCGAGGTGGTCAACGACCTCGCTGCCCGCGGCATACGCGTCATTCTCGCCGGCACCGACATGGACTTCCGCGGCGAACCGTTCGGCCCGATCGGCGAACTCCTCGCGATTGCCGAGAAAATCGACAAGCTGCACGCGATCTGCGTGAAGTGCGGCCAGCTCGCGACCCGCAACCAGCGACTCATCAACGGCAAGCCTGCACCCGCGGAAGGACCAACCATCCAGGTTGGTGGCCTCGAATCGTACGAGGCACGCTGTCGCAGTTGCCACGAGGTGCCGCCACTCGACCGCGCGCAGATCGCACTGCCCGTATGAAGCCGGTCACATCGATCGATGTGTTCGAACAACTCGACATCCGCGCGGGCCGCATCGTGCGCGCGGAAGACTTCCCCGAAGCTCGCAAACCCGCGATCAAACTGTGGATCGACTTCGGCGATGAACTCGGTGTCCGTCAATCTTCCGCGCAGCTAACACGACGCTACTCGCCCGATTCACTCGTCGATACGATGGTGCTGGCCATCGTGAATTTTCCGCCACGCCGCATTGCAGGTCTCGAGAGCCAGGTGCTCGTGCTCGGTGCGGTGAATCCCGCCGACCCGGGCGATGTCGTGCTCGTGCGCCCCGACAATGTCGATGCCCGCGGTTGGAGACTCGCATAACCGTTTCGCACGCACTCGCCGGCGGCATCGTGCGCTGGCGCCATGCATTTGTTTGTTTCACGCGGAGTTGAACTGAGAGTTCGCGAAGTTCGCGGAGATGGAATCCGGCTACGACGCACCTACCAGTATTCGGCGCGCGATCATTTCCTGGTCTGTTTTATCTGATCCGACTACTTCCACGCACGCTCATTGATTCTTCACTCCCGGTAGGGCGAGAAGGCCTGATATCGCGGTTC
>Ga0182743_1000384_pt1 | contig 57384 bp, 57 predicted proteins | sample eDN3rd30CKraftOP_FD_128522 | JGI IMG/M metagenome (GOLD analysis project Ga0182743, IMG submission 128522) | Enriched Organic Plus compost microbial communities from Emeryville, California, USA - eDNA 3rd pass 30_C Kraft OP (version 2) (version 2) ... | reverse complement strand
GCTGGGAAACTCTGTCCCAGCCTCTCGAGCCAATGTCCCTTGACCTCGCGGCCTGACTGGAGCCATCGTTACATGCCCGGAGCTCGCTGCTCGGCAATTTCCACCACATACGCGACACGACCTGACGCCCGAAATGCTGCCGCTGATCGTGACCGCGAACCTTGCCAAAGGCGCGATTGCCATGTCGCGGCGCAAGGTGATCGTCAAACGCCTGAACGCCATCCAGAACTTTGGCGCGATGGATGTGCTTTGCACCGACAAGACCGGCACGCTGACCCAGGACCGCGTCATTCTTGAGGCGCATTTCAATACCGAAGGCGTGCCAGATGACCGGGTGTTGCAGATTGCATGGCTGAACAGCCACCATCAGACCGGGGTCAAGAACCTGCTTGACCTTGCTGTGCTGGACTATGCCGCGGCCAACAAAAACCGCAAAGGCACGGACTGGCCACTGAACTATCACAAGGTGGACGAGATCCCCTTTGATTTTGTCCGCCGCCGCCTTTCGGTCGTGGTCGCCGGAGAAGGGGGGGAGCACCTGCTTGTCTGCAAGGGCGCTGTCGAAGAGATGCTGGCGATTTCCTCTTTCGTCGCGGGTCCTGACGGCATGTGCCCGTTGGATGCCGAGCGGCGCGCCGCTCTGGTTGCCCGCGCGCGGGCGCTGAATGAGGATGGTCTGCGCGTGGTGCTGGTCGCCACCCGCGAATTTACCAGCGCAGAGGCAAAATCTGCCTATTCGCTTAGCGATGAGGCCGGGTTGACGCTGCACGGTTTCCTCGCCTTTCTCGATCCGCCCAAGGACAGCGCGCGGGCGGCGATTGCCGCACTGCATTCCCATGGCGTAGCGGTCAAGATCCTGACCGGTGACAATGCTGTCGTCACCGCCAAGATCTGTCATGAAGTCGGGCTAAAGGTCGGCACCCCGCTGCTTGGGCGCGACATCGCAAGGCTGGACGATACGCAGCTGGCCGAGGTTGCCGGGCGTACGACGGTATTTGCCAAGATGTCGCCGCTGGACAAGGCGCGCGTCATTCAGGTGCTGAAATCGCTGGGTCATACCGTCGGCTATCTGGGCGACGGGATCAACGATGCTCCGGCGCTGCGCGATGCCGATGTGGGGATATCGGTCGATACCGCCGCAGATATTGCCAAGGAATCCGCCGATATCATCCTGCTTGAGAAAAGCCTGATGGTGCTGGAAGAGGGCGTGATCAAGGGCCGCGAGGTTTTTGGCAATATCATCAAATATATCAAGATGACGGCCAGCTCGAACTTTGGCAATGTGTTCAGCGTGCTGGTGGCCTCGGCCTTTCTGCCGTTCCTGCCGATGATGCCGATCCACCTGCTGATCCAGAACCTTTGCTATGACGTCTCGCAGCTGTCGCTGCCCTGGGACCGCATGGATGAGGAGTATCTGGAAAAGCCGCGCCAATGGTATGCGGGGGACATCGCCCGCTTTATGGTGGTCATCGGTCCGATCAGCTCGATCTTTGATATCACCACCTATTGCCTGATGTGGTTCGTCTTCAGCGCCAACACGATCGGGGAACAGTCGCTCTTTCAGTCGGGCTGGTTCATCGAGGGGCTGCTGTCCCAGACGCTGGTCGTGCATATGATCCGCACGCGTAAGATACCCTTTGTCCAGAGCACGGCGACCTGGCCCGTTCTGCTGCTGACCGGGGCGATCATGGTGCTGGGCATCTATATTCCCTTCTCGCCGCTTGGCAGCATGATTGGGCTGCAACCGCTGCCCTGGTCCTACTTTCCTTGGCTGGTGGCGACTTTGGCAGGGTATTGTGTGCTGACCCAGCTGGTGAAAACGCTCTACATCCGCCGTTTCAAGGCCTGGCTGTAAGGCGCGGCCAGAACCGGAATGGCCAGCGGCGCGTCCTGGCGATGCCGTTGGCCGGATCACTGCATGACAGAAAGGACAGGGACAATGGACGACCCTTCAAGTTGCGGCCGGTCTGTTTGCGGCCAGTTCATCTGGATATTCTGAGCGCGGCACCACGGCAGGCGGATGAGGCGTTCTCTTACTGCCTGCCACGGAGTTTCGCCATGTTTCAACGTCCGATCCTTATGTCACGCAACCCCCAGCCTCTTGTCCAGCCCGCGCCTATTGCGCTTCGTGCCGCCCGCTGGGTCACGGTTGCCGTCTATCTGTTGCTGATCACGCTCCTGCTGCTCGTTGCGCCGATCCGCGAGGCAGAGGGGGTGGCCCCGCTACCCGCTCCGGCGCGGACCCTTTGACCCAGGCAGAAGGAGAGAGTGCGATGTTGAATACTGACCATCTTCCGCAGACTTTTTTCGGCCTCAGCGCAGCGGTGTTGCTCGGCGGCCTGATCGGGTTTGAGCGGCAATGGCGCCAAAGGCTCGCCGGTCTGCGCACCAACACGCTGGTGGCGCTGGGTGCGGCGAGTTTCGTGCTGTTTGCAAGCCTTGTCTCGGGCGAGATGAGCCCGACCCGGATGGCGGCGCAGGTCGTTTCGGGGATCGGCTTTCTGGGCGCCGGCATCATCTTCAAGGAAGGCCTTAACGTCACCGGCCTGAACACGGCAGCGACGCTTTGGTGCTCGGCGGCGGTGGGGGTGCTGTGTGGCGCCGGTTTTTATCCCCACGCCACCATTGCCGCCTGTTTCGTGATCGGTGTCAATCTGGTACTGCGACCACTGGTGCGGGTCATCGGACGCCGCCCCGTCGCCTCCAGCGAGGCCGGGGCGGATTACCACATCTCGATCGTTTGTCATGGCGAGGTCGAGGCCCAGATCCGCGCGCTGCTGCTGCGCGATCTGGGCACAGCCCTGCATATCCACGAGCTGGAAAGCAGCAATATCGAGGACAGCAACCGGGTCGAGGTCCTGGCCTTCGTGCGCGCCGACAACCGGCAGGACCGGCTGCTTGAGCAGATCGTCGGCCGGCTGAGCATTGAGCCGATGGTCACTGCCGCCCGATGGCGTCTGGACGCGGCCGGGACGGGGCGGGATTAATGCGTCGTTCCGCCCGCGTCGAAGGTGTAGAACCGCGCCCGACAGCAGTCGGTACAGCCGAAAAGGATGATGGGGTGATCGAAAATCGTCCGGGTCTTGCAGAAATCGCCGTCACCCTGCGCTGGGCATTCATGCTTGGGCTGATGGTGGTGATATTCGTCGCCGATACCATCACTGCGCTGGAAATCGCGGTGGCGGTCTTTTACGTCGCCGTGGTGCTGATCGCCGATGGGTTCCTGCGCCGGCGCGGTGTGCTGGTAGTGGCGGCCAGTTGCATCGTGCTGACGCTGGCCAGTTTCTTCTTTACTCACGCCGGGGCTTACGAAGCTGGCGTGATCAATTGCGCGCTGAGCCTTTGCGCCATTGCCATCACCACATATCTGGCCCTGACCCGATCTTCGGTCATCCTGGCCGAACATGAGGCGCGGGCTCAGCTTGTCCGGCTTGCCCGGGTCAATACGCTGGGCGAGATGACCGCATCAATCGCGCATGAGGTGAACCAGCCTCTGACGGCGGTGGTAACCAGCGCCAATGCGGGGTTGCGCTGGCTGGCGGCGGGTCCGCCCAATCTTGGCAAGGCGCGACAGGCGCTTGAGCGGATCATCGGCGATGCGAACCGGGCCAGCAATATCGTCGCGCAGGTGCGCAACCTGTCCAAACGCGCCGATCCGCGGGCAGATTGGCAAGAGGCCCCGGTACTGGTCGCCGGGGTCGTCGCGCTAAGCCGCGGTGAGCTGGACCGGAACGGGGTCCGGGTGCGTGTCAGACCGGCCGATGGCCTGCCCCTTGTGTTGGCCGATAGCGTGCAGGTCCAGCAGGTCCTGTTGAACATCGTCCTGAACGCCATCGACGCCATGGCCGCCACCCCGGCCGAGCGACGCGAGCTGGCGATTGATCTGGCGTGCGAAGTGCCGGGCTTCGTGCGCTTCTCGATCCGCGACCATGGCACAGGTGTCCCGCCCGAGGCGGTTGCAGGTATATTCGATGCCTTCTACACCACCAAACCTCAGGGAATGGGGATTGGGCTTGCCGTCAGCCGCTCGATCGTCGAGGCGCATGGCGGACGGATCTGGGTCGAGCCGCAACCCGAGGGCGGGGCGGTATTTCATTTTACCCTGCGCGCGCGCCAGACACGGGGGTGATGATGCCTATGAACCGGGACAATATGCCTAAAGACAGCCAGCAGGATCAGCCTGTGGTCTTTGTCGTCGATGACGACAGATCGGTCCGGGACGCGCTTGAGGATCTGCTGGCCTCGGTCGGACTGGGCAGCATGCTATTTGCCTCAAGCCAGGAGTTTTTACAGGCTGAGCGGCCCGATGCCCCGGCCTGTCTGGTGCTTGATGTGCGTATGCCCGGGCTGAGCGGCCTTGATTTTCAGGACGAGCTGGCGCGGCAGGGGCTGCATATCCCCATCGTCTTTATCACTGCCCATGGCGATATCCCCATGTCCGTCCGTGCGATGAAGGGCGGCGCCATCGAGTTTCTGACCAAGCCCTTTCGGGATCAGGACCTGCTTGATGCCATTCAGCAGGGTATCGCCCGGGACCGCATCCGCCGGCAGGAAGAGGCGGTCAGGCAGGATCTGCGCCGCCGCTATGCCAGCCTGAACCAAGGCGAACGCGCAGTGATGGATCTGGTCATAAAGGGGCTGTTGAACAAACAGATCGCCGGGATGCTGGATGTCAGTGAAATCACCGTCAAGGTCCGGCGCGGCCGGGTGATGCGCAAGATCGGGGCACAGTCGCTTGCCGATCTGGTCCGCTTTGCGGAACGTATTCACGAGGCAGACCGGGGCTGGCGGGACTGAACCCGTCAGCTGGTCTGGCCCTTAGCCAAGCATCGGTTCTCCGGCGACATAGGTCTGCGCGATCGAGCGGTCATCGCCCAGGATTTGCAGGATGAACAGCTCTTCGGCCAGCGTCCCGGCCCGATCCATACGCAGTGCCATCGCCGGGGTGGCGCGGCTGTCGAGCACCACCAGATCGGCGTCGCTGCCGGTGTCCAGTGTGCCGATGCGGTCGGCCATGCCAAGCGCCAGCGCATTGCCACGCGTGACCCAATGGAAGGCGGCAAAGGGATGCAGTTTTTGCCCGCGCAGTTGCAGGATCTTGTAACCCTCGTTCAGGGTTTGCAGCATCGAATAGCTGGTGCCGCCGCCGACATCGGTGGCGATGCCGCTGACCACGCCCGCAGCGCGCAAGCCCGCCTCGTCAAACAGGCCCGAGCCGAGGAACAGGTTCGAGGTCGGACAGAACACCGCGCGTGAGCCGGTCTCGGCCATGCGGGCAATCTCGCGCGGTTCAAGGTGGATCGAGTGGCCCAGCAGCAGCTTATCCGAAAGCAGGCCGTAGGTCTCATAGATGTCCAGATAGTCGCGCGCCTGCGGGTATAGGCTTAGCGTAAACGCGATCTCGTCGCGGTTCTCGCTCAGGTGGGTTTGCACATGACAGTCGGGATGTTCGCGGACAAGCTGGCCCGCCATCTGCATCTGCTCGGGCGTCGAGGTGATGGCAAAGCGCGGTGTGATCGCATAGCGCAGCCTGCCGCGGCCGTGCCATTTGGCGATCAGCGCCTTGCTGTCGTCATAGCCCTGTTGGGGGGTGTCCAGCACCGCCTCGGGCGCATTGCGGTCCATCATCACCTTGCCGGCGATCATCGCCATACTGCGTGCCTCGGCTGCTGAAAACAGCGCCTCGGCCGATTGCGGATGGACCGAACAAAAGGCGACGGCGGTGGTGGTGCCATGGGCCAGCAGCAGGTCGAGGAACCGCTCGGCCATGGCCGGGGCGTGCCCCTGCTGGGCAAAGCGCGATTCCTCGGGAAAGGTATAGGTGTTCAGCCAATCAAGAAGCTGCGCGCCCCAGCTGGCGATCACCTGCACTTGCGGGAAATGGATATGGGTGTCGATAAAGCCCGGCAGGATCAGATGCGGGCGGTGATCGGTTTCCGGCAGGTCGGGCTGGCGCAGATCGGCGTAATCGCCGACGGCGGCGATCTTGCCATCCTCGACGATGACGGCGCCATCCTCGTGATAGGTAAACGCGTTTTCGACCTCGACCGGGTCGGCATGGAATGAGAGCGTGCGCCCCCGGATCAGCTTTCGCATGGGTGTCTTTTCGGTGAAGAAACGGTTTCGGTCAGACGGCCGATAATCTCGGCGGCGGTGAAGGCGGCGATGATCTCGGGGCGCTTGTCACGCGACCAGCCTGCGCCGATGGGGCAGGTCAGCCGGTCGGTGTCGAGCCCCTGCGCCCGGGCAAAGCGGCGAAACTGCGCCAGCTTGGTCCGGCTGCCGATCATGCCGATATAAGGCGCGTCCATACGGCGCAGCGCCTCGGCCGCCAGCAGGAAATCCAGCGCGTGATCATGGGTAACGACGACAAAGCTGGTGCCAAACGGGGCGTGGCGGATCTCGGCTTCGGGCAGGGGGGTCAGGCGGGTTTCGCCCTCTGCCTGCGCGAGCTCGCCTGCGCGCTGGTCGATCAGGATCGGCCGCAGCGGCAAAAGCGCCAGCGCGCGCGAAAGCGCCCGCCCGACATGGCCTGCGCCAAAAATCAGCACCCGGGGATGTTCGGGCTGGGGCGGCGCTTCGGCGACGCGGGTCAGCACAAGCTCGACCCGGCCACCGCAGCATTGGCCGATCTGCGGTCCCAGCGGCACGTCCATGCAAGCCGCCTCTTCGCCGCGCGCCAGCATCTGCCGGGCGCGGTCGATGGCCATATATTCAAGCTGGCCACCCCCGATCGTGCCGCTGAGGCCCTGTCCGGTGACATGCATCACCGCCCCCTTTTCGCGCGGGGCTGAACCGCGCGTGCGCGTAACCTCGACCCGGATCATCGCCGCACCCGCTCGATCGCCATCAGCACCCGCTCGGGCGTTGCGGGGGCGTCGATGCGCGGGTTCTCGGCATAGCCGTTGAAAGAGGCGACCGCCATGTTCAGCGCCTGAAAGACGCTGATCCCCAGCATAAAGGGCGGCTCGCCCACGGCCTTTGAGCGTTTGATCGTCGCCTCGCGGTTCACTGACCAGTCGGCGAGATTGACGTTAAAGACCTTGGGTCGGTCCGAGGCCAGCGGGATCTTGTAGGTCGAAGGCGCGTGCGTGCGCAGTCGCCCCTTGTCGTCCCACCACAGTTCCTCGCTGGTCAGCCAGCCGGTTCCTTGCACAAAAGCGCCCTCGACCTGCCCCTTGTCCAGCGCAGGGTTCAGACTGCGGCCAACGTCATGCAGGACATCGGCGCGCTCGATGACGTATTCGCCGGTCAGCGTATCGACCGAGACTTCGGAGCAGGCCGCCCCATAGGCGAAATAGTAGAACGGGCGACCCCGGCCGGTTTCGCGGTCCCAATGGATTTTTGGCGTCTTGTAAAAGCCCGCCGCCGACAGCTGGATCCGCGCCATATAGGCGCTTTTGATAAAGGCGTCGAAGGGCATGGTTTCATTGCCGATCTGCACCGTCTCGCCGATGCTGACCAGTTCGGGGGCAACGCCCTTGGTCTCGGCCGCAAATGCGGTCAGGCGGGCGATAAGCTGCTGACAGGCATCAAGCGCCGCCATCCCGTTCAGGTCCGACCCTGACGATGCGGCGGTGGCCGAGGTGTTCGGCACCTTCTCGGTCGTGGTCCTGGTGATGCGGATGCGGTCGATGTCGATCCCCAGCGCCTCGGCCACGACCTGAGCGACCTTGGTGTTCAGGCCCTGACCCATCTCGGTCCCGCCATGGTTCAGGTGGACCGAGCCGTCGGAATAGATGTGGATCAGCGCGCCGGCCTGGTTGTACCAGGTTGCGGTAAAGCTGATGCCGAACTTGACCGGGGTCAGTGCGATACCCTTGCGGATGACGCCACCTTTGGCGTTCCAGTCCAGCACGGCCTGCCTGCGGGCGTGGTAGTCGCTGCTTGCCTCAAGCTCATCAAAGATGCGCGGCAGGATCTGGTCCTCGACCTCCTGATGATAGGGGGTCAGCTGGCCGTTCTGATAGAGGTTCAGCTTGCGGATCTCCAGCGGATCGCGGCCCAGCGTATAGGCAATATCTTCGATCACGCGCTCGGCCATGATGACGCCCTGCGGCCCGCCAAAGCCGCGGAAGGCGGTGTTTGAGCAGGTGTTGGTCTTCATCGGATGGCTGCGCAGCTCGACCGCCGGGTAAAAATAGGCGTTGTCGGCATGAAACAGTGCCCGGTCGGTCACCGGACCCGACAGATCGGCCGAAAAGCCGCAGCGGGCGTAGAAATCGGCCTCGACTGCATGAATCTTACCCGTCTCGTCATAGCCGACCTCATAGTCGATGACGAAATCGTGGCGCTTGCCGGTGATGGCGAAATCGTCGTCGCGGTCGGGCCGCAACTTGACGGCCCGGTTCAGCTTTTTCGCTGCCAGCGCCGAGATGCAGGCAAAGGGGTTCATCTGCGATTCCTTGCCGCCGAACCCGCCGCCCATCCGCCGGACGTTTACCACCACCGCATTCGAGGGCACGCCCAGCACATGGGCGACCATATGCTGCACTTCGCTGGGGTGTTGGGTAGAGGTGTTGACGACCACCTCATCATCCTCGCCCGGGATCGCCATGGCGATCTGGCTTTCAAGATAGAAATGCTCCTGCCCGCCGACGGTCAGCCGCCCCGAGATGCGGCGGGGCGCGCGCTCAAGCCCGGCCATGTCGCCACGCTGAAGCTTCAGCGGCTTGGTCACATAGCCCATACCGGCGTCGCGGGCACCGATGGCGTCGATGGCAAAGGGCAGCTCTTCGTATTCGATCTGTGCCAGCTGACAGGCGCGGCGTGCCTGATCGCGGGTCTCGGCCACCACGGCAAAGATCGGCTGGCCGTGGAACTGCACCTCATCGGTGGCCAGCAGCGGTTCGTCATGCAGCCCCGAGGGAGAGATGTCGTTCACGCCGGGAATATCCTCGGCGGTCAGGACCAGATGCACCCCGGGCGCCTCGCGCACTTTGGACAGATCCAGCGACCGGATGCGGCCATGCGCGACCGTCGAAAGGCCCAGATAGGCGTGCAGCGTTCCCACCGGTTCCAGCAGGTCGTCGGTGTAATCGGCCTGGCCGGTGACATGTTTGACCGCCGAGTCATGGATGATCGGCGTATGGGCAGCGCCCTTGACGAAAACGTCCTGTTTCATTCGACCCTCCTCAGGCGGTGGTCCTCACCCTGCTGTTCAAGCCAGAAGCGGCGGAAAAAATTGGCGGCAAGCGTCTGGCGATATTCCTTGGTGGCACGCCAGTCGGTGAGCGGCTGAAAGTCATTGGCGACTGCGCGCGCCGCAGCCTCGAAGGTCTCGGCGGTGAAGGGCTGGCCCTTCAGTGCGGCCTCGGCCCCGGTCGCACGTTTGGGCGTGCCGGCCATGCCGCCAAAGGCCACGCGTGCGTCGATGATCGTCGTCCCGTCGGTTTCCACCCGGAAGGCGGCGGCAGAGGCGGTGATATCGGCGTGGTGGCGCTTGCTGACCTTATAGGCGGCGATACGGGCATTACCTTTAAGCGGCACGGTGATCGCCTCGACGAATTCGCCGGGGCGGCGGTCCTGCTTGCCGTATTCGATAAAGTAATCCTCGACCGGCAGTTCGCGCGTACCCTCGGCGCTGCGCAGCCGCAGGGTAGCACCAAGCGCGATCAGCAGGGGCGGCGTTTCGCCGATAGGAGAGCCGTTGGCGATATTGCCGCCGATAGTCCCGGCGTTGCGGACCTGCCAGCCGCCGATGCGCAGCCAGTAATCAACCGCCTCGGGGAAGTGTTCGCGCAAGAACGGCTCAAACTCGCTATAGGTGACGCCAGCGCCGATGGTGATCCGACCCTCGGCAAGCTCAATCCGCTTGAGGTCCTGCAAATGGCCGATGAACACGGCCGGAGAGATGTTGCGCAGGAATTTCGTCACCCACAGCCCGACATCCGTGGCCCCGGCGACGATGGTCGCTTTGGGATAGACGGCCAGCACCTGTGCCAGATCGGCGGCATCGGCGGGCAGGATGGCGCGGTCATCGCCGCGCGCAACCTCGACCCGCTCGCGCGGGATGGCGTTCAATGCGGCAATGACGTGCTCACGTTCGACGCTCAGCGCATCCATATGCTGCCCTCCGGCCTCCGAGGCGGCAAAGGCGGCTTTCACGATCGGCTCATAACCCGTGCAGCGGCATAGGTTGCCCTGCAGCGCAGTTTCAATCGCCAGCATGTCGGGGCGCGGGTTATGCATCCACAGACCGTAAAGCGCCATGACAAAGCCCGGCGTGCAAAAGCCACATTGGCTGCCGTGATGTTCGACCATTGCGGCCTGAACCGGATGCAGCCCGCCCTGTGGTCCGCGCAGATGCTCGACCGTCACGATATGGCAGCCGTGGCACGAGGCAAGAAAGCGGATGCAGGCGTTGATCGGTTCGTAATGCAACCGGCCCTGATAAAGCCGGCCGACCAGAACGGTGCAGGCGCCGCAATCGCCTTCGGCGCAGCCTTCTTTGGTGCCGGTCAGGCGGCGGTTCAGCCGCAAAAAGTCCAGAAGCGTGTCGCGTGATCCGACCTCGGTCAGGCGCACCTCGCTGTCGTTCAGAAGAAAGCGCAATTCTTGGCCCATTCGGTCCTCGCTGGGAATGGCTGGGGATAGAGAAAGCCTAAGCGTGAATTGCTCTTTGCGAAATCACAGATTGAGCATAAGACTTTCAGCGATTCCTTGAAAGAGTGGGGGCGAGACCATGCCATATCTTGAAAGTCTGCGGGTCTTCGTGCGCGTCGTCGAGCTGGGTTCAATCACGGCGGGCGGGCGCGACCTACGCATGTCACCTGCGGTGGCCTCGAACCGTATCAAGGATCTGGAGACGCGTTTTGGCGTGCGCCTGCTTAATCGCACCACGCGCAAACTGGTGCCGACCGAGGTGGGGCGCGCCTTTTACGACAACGCCCGCAGGGTGATCGAGACGCTGGACGAGGCCGAGGCGGTGGTCTCGGGCTTTTCGGGCAACCCCCATGGCGCCTTGCGGGTGACCGCGCCTTTGGGTCTGGGGCGAAGGCTGATCGCGCCTTTGGTGCCAAAGTTCTGCGACGAATATCCGGGGGTCGAACTGCGGCTGCGGCTGTCGGACCGCAACGTCGATATTATCGCTGACGGAATCGACCTCGCCTTTTTTCTGGGCGAGCCGCAGGATTCGGCACTGAAATGGCGGCGGATTGCAGAATGTCGCCGGGCGCTGGTGGCGACGCCCGAGTATCTGGAAAAGCACGGGCACCCCGAGCGGCCCGAGGATCTGACCTCGCATAACTGCCTGTTGCTGCGTTACCCGCGCAGCCCGGAATATTATTGGGTGCTGCAAACGCCCGAGGGGCCGCAAAAGCTGCTGGTGAACGGCAAGTTCGATGCCGATGACGGCGATGTGCTCAGCGGCTGGGCCATGGCCGGCAGGGGGATCGTCAACCGTCCGCGTTATGAGGTCGCCGAACATCTTGCCGCCGGGCGGCTGGTCGAGGTGCTGCCGCAGTTTCCGCCCATCCCCTCGCAATTCGGCGTGCTGACCCCGCACCGCCGCTTGCAAGATCCCAAGGTACGGCTGTTTGCCGATTTCATCGCCCGCGAGGTGCGGGGGCTGTTCGGATAAAGCCCCCTGAAAATGCCGCAGCCGCTGACCGGGAACGGCAGCGGCTGGCATCGGATGGGGGTGTTTTTTCCCCTGCGCGTAATTTCAGTTCAATGCAAAGGTCTTGGGCAGGCTGCGATACCAGTCCACGATCGCCTGACGCTCTTCGGGCTCCATGAAGCTGACGTTGGCGGGCGGCATGGCATTGGTCACGCCAGCCTGGATATAGATCTCGCGCGCCGCGCGGGTGATGTCGTCGGGGGTTTCCAGCAGCACGCCCTTGGGTGCGGTGTGGATGCCCTCATACGAGGGCTCCCTTGCGTGGCACATCGAGCAGCGACCCATCACCGCGTTATAGGCGTCCTCCCATCCGGCCACGTCAACCATGGCCTGCTGGGTGGGGGTCAGGACGCGGGCCTCGGCCTCTTCCAGCGTTTGGCGGAACATCGGTGCGGTCGACAGCCACATGACGATGATGAACAGGATCGTGGTTACCGCCCAGGTCCACCAGCGCATGCCGCCACCGGCGTGCATGGTGTTGAAGAAGTGGCGGATCGTCACACCCATCAGGAAGATCAGCCCCGCGATGACCCAGTTGTATTCGGTGGCAAAGGCCAGCGGATAGTGGTTCGACAGCATCAGGAACACCACCGGCAACGTCAGATAGTTGTTATGGGTCGAGCGCAGCTTGGCGATCTTGCCGTATTTTGGATCGGCAGGGCGTCCGGCCTTAAGATCGGCAACGACGATGCGTTGGTTCGGCATGATGATAAAGAACACGTTCGCCGTCATGATAGTGGCGGTAAACGCACCCAGATGCAGCATGACCGCGCGGCCGGTAAACACCTGATTATAGGCCCAGCCCATGACCACCAGCAGTGCAAACAGGATCAGCATCAGCAGGGTCGGGGTTTCACCCAGCCGCGATTTGCACAGGTTGGTATAGATCAGCCAGCCGATCGACAGCGACCCGCCCGAGATCAGGATTGCCTGCCAGGGCGCCAGCTCCATCTTGGCGGGATCTATCAGGAACAGCTCGGAGCCGACCCAATATGTGACCATCAGGAGCGCGGCCCCCGAGATCCAGGTCATATAGCTTTCCCATTTGAACCAGATCAGATGCTCGGGCATCCGTTCGGGTGCGACGAGGTATTTCTGGATGTGATAAAAGCCGCCGCCGTGAACCTGCCATTCCTCGCCATGAGCACCCGGGGGCAGGCCGGGCACCTTGCGCAGCCCAAGGTCAAGGGCGACGAAATAGAACGAAGAGCCGATCCAGCAGATGGCGGTGACGACATGCGTCCAGCGGATGGCAAAGGCGAGCCAATCCCAGATGACGGCGAAATCGGACATACTCTGTCTCCTGTCTAGCTGGCGAAAGACTAACGGCTTCTAAGGGTTGCGAGTATTCACACATTTCCCCTTGCTGTCTTAACGATGTGTTGAAAATCCTTAATCCGGACCGGGGGGAATGAAAAAAAGGGGGCATTGCCCCCTCGGACCCGCGCCGGGCCGCACCTTGTTGCTGCGTAAGTGGCCCCGGAAACGGGCGCGCGGCTCAGCTGCCGCGATAGGTCGAAAACCCGTAGGGCGAGATCAGCAGCGGCACATGATAGTGGTCCTGATCCGCCATGCCGAACCGTAGCGGCACCTGATCAAGGAAGCGCGGCTTTGCGGCCTGATGTCCCTGTGCGTCCAGCCACGCGCCGACATGAAAGATCAGCTCGTATTCGCCGGTGTCGAACTGGGCTTCGGGCAGGATCGGACTGTCGGTGCGGCCATCATGGTTGGTGACGGTTTCGGCGATCAGCCGGCGCTCGGGGTCAAGGCGGTAAAGCTCGATCCGCATGCCCTGCGCGGGGGTGCCGTTCGCGGTGTCGAGCACATGGGTGGTAAGATAGCCGGGCATTTTCTTCCTTTCCTTGTCAATCCGCGAGCCGGGCGATGGCGGCGCGGGCCTGTTCGTTCAGGCGATTCGTGTCTGCGGTCAGCAGGTCGTGATCCTGCACCACGGCGCGGCCTTCGACATAAACCGCGCGCGGCCGGATCGGTGCGCAAAAGACCAGCGCCGCGACCGGGTCCCATTGACCGGCGGCGGGCAGCTCTGCGACATCCCAAAGCACCAGATCGGCGCGTTTTCCGGGTTCGAGTGAACCGATATCACTGCGGCCCAGAACCCGTGCGCCGCCCAGCGTGGCGATTTCAAGCGCCTCACGTGCGCTCATGGCGGCCGGGCCATCCTTGAGCCGCGCGACCAGCATCGCCTGCCGGGCTTCAAGCCCCAGATGGCTGCAATCGTTGCTGGCCGAACCGTCGACCCCAAGACCGACCGGCACGCCCGCGTCGCGCATCTGCCGGACCGGCGCGATGCCCGAGGCAAGCCGAGCGTTCGAGCAGGGGCAATGTGCGACCCCGGTGCCGGTGCGGGCAAACAGGTCGATCTCTTTGTCGGACAGTTTCACGCAATGGGCATGCCAGACATCATCGCCGGTCCAGCCCAGGCTTTCGGCGTAATCACCGGGCAACATGCCGAAATTCACCAGCGAATAGGTGATATCCTCGTCATTTTCGGCCAGATGGGTATGCAGCCGCACGCCCTTTTCGCGCGCCAGGATCGCGGCGTCGCGCATCAACTCACGGCTGACCGAGAAAGGAGAGCAGGGCGCCAGACCCACCTGCACCATGGCGCCGGGATTGGGGTCGTGAAAGGCGGCGACCAGCCGTTCACTGTCTTTCAGGATCGCGGTCTCATCCTCGACCAGCGCGTCGGGGGGCAGCCCGCCTTTGGATTCGCCGATCGACATGGCGCCGCGGGTGGCGGTGAAACGGATGCCGATCTCGGTCGCGGCCTCGATACTGTCGTCAAGCCGGGCGCCGTTCGGAAAGAGATAGAGATGATCCGACGAACAGGTGCAGCCTGACAGCGCCAGTTCGGCCAGGCCGATACGGGTGGACAGGCGGATGTCCTCGGGACCCATGCGGCCCCAGATCGGATAAAGGGTGCGCAGCCAGCCAAACAGCGCCGCATCCTGTGCGGCGGGGACGGCTCGGGTCAGTGTCTGGAACAGGTGATGATGGGTGTTCACAAAGCCCGGGGTGACAACACAGCCCCGAGCCCCGATCACCTCGGCGTCTTCGGCGACCAGCCCGGTGCCGACGGCAGAGATCACTCCGCCGTCGATCAGGATGTCGCCGCCTGCGATCTCGCTCCGGGCGCTGTCCATGGTGACCACCACTTCTGCGCCCCTGATGAGCAGGCGTTTCGTCATCAATGTGCCTCGCTTGCGTGTGCGGCTGCGGCAAGTTCTTCTTCGCTTGCATGCGGCGCGCCGTTGAAGAACCAGTTCAACCCTACTGCGGCCACGGCGGCAAGCAGGATGCCGGAATGGATCAGCGTGTGCAGCGAATGCGGCAGCCACTGGTTGAAGTCAGGGGCAATCATCGGGACCATTCCCAGCCCCAGCGATACGGCAACGATGAACAGGTTGTGCCGGTTGCCCTTGAAGTCGACGGTCGAAAGGATGCGGATCCCGGTCGCGGCGACCATGCCGAACATGACCAGCCCTGCGCCGCCCAGCACCGTCGTCGGCAGCGATTCGACCAGCGCGCCCATCTTGGGGATCAGGCCAAGGACGATCATGATTGCGCCGCCCGCCACGCAGACAAAGCGCGATCGCACCCCGGTCACACCCACCAGCCCGACGTTCTGGCTGAATGAGGTATAGGGGAAAGTGTTGAACAGACCGCCGATAGCGGTGCCCAGCCCGTCCACGCGCAGCCCGGCGCTAAGCGCCTGCGGGGTCATGCGGCGGCCGCAAATGTCACTGAGCGCAAGGAACATGCCTGTCGATTCGATCATGGTCACAAACATGACCAGCAGCATGGTCACGATCATCACCGGATCAAAGATCGGCGTGCCGAAATGCAGCGGCTTGATCGGGGCGAACCATGCGGCTTCGGCGATGCCGTCGAAATGCATCATGCCCATGACGGCGGCAAGAGCCCCACCGATGACGATGCCAAGCAGCACTGCGATATTGGCGACAAAGCCGCGTGCATAGCGTGCTATCAGCAGGATCGCGGCCAGAACGGTGATGCCGATGACGATACGCTCGACCGAGGCATATTCCGGATTCGGCATCGTCGGCATCAGCTTGACGCTTGCCGGAACCTCTCCTGCGGCGCGGGCGGCCTCAAGCCAGGCTTGCGCGGCGGGATCGACAAGCTGCGGCGCGGTCGGGCCGACCGGCAGGCCAAAGATCCAGTTGATCCCGACCGGCATCAGGCTGACCCCGATCACCAGGATCACCGTGCCGGTGACGACACTGGGAAAGAACCGCAACAGCCGGCTGACGATCGGGGCGAAAAAGATCGAGATGACCCCCGCGGCCATGATCGCACCGAACATCATCCGCGCGCCCTCCTGTCCCGGGTTGGCCGAGGCGATGGCAACCATGGGACCGACAGCGGCAAAGGTGACGCCCATCATCACGGGCAGACGGATACCAAACCACTGAGTGGCGCCAAAGGACTGGATGATGGTGACAATGCCGCAGACGAACAGGTCGGCAGAAATCAGAAAGGCCACGTCCTGCGGCGAAAGCTGCAGGGCGCGGCCCACAATCAGCGGCACTGCGATAGCGCCGGCATACATGACCAGAACATGCTGGAAGCCCAGGGCAAACAGCCGAGGAGCGGCGATGCGCTCCTCGACCGGATCAAAGCCGGGGCTGGTGTCCAGATTTTGCATTCGTCCCATACCTCCCTATTTTCAGGACGTTACCGCTTAGATTTCGACTTGTTGCGCGATCCCTTTTTCTTTTGCGATCTCAAGGACCTTTTGCGCGACAGCCAGATCCTGCAGGCCGACGCCAGTGCCGTCGAACAGCGTGACTTCGGCATCAGCACGGCCGGGGTTGTCCCCGGTCACCACCGCGCCCAGTTCGCTGATCTGTTCCTCCTTGATCAGCCCTGCGGCGATGGCGTGCTGGCATTCGCCGATGCTGATCGACTGTGCGACCTCATCGGTAAAGATCCGGGCGCGCGTGACCAGCGCCGGATCCAGCTCTTGCTTGCCCTTGGTGTCGGTGCCCATGGCGGCGATATGCGTCGGCCCCTTCACATGCTCGTTCAGAAGCAGCGGCGAGAAGGACGAGGTGATCGAGATGATCACATCCGCCTCTTCGCCGAGTTGCGGCAGATCGACCGCCTCGAAGGGCAGACCCAGCTCGGCAGCGGTATCGGCAAGGCGTGACAGCATCTCGGGATGCGGGTTCCAGCCGATGACCTTTTCAAAGCCGTGCACATTGGCCGCGGCGCGCATCTGGAAGGCCGACTGATGGCCGGCGCCGATCATGCCAAGCACCTTTGCACCTTTGGGCGCGAGATACTTGATCGACACAGCCGAGGCCGCCGCCGTGCGCAGCGCGGTCAGCAGGTTGCCACCCACCGCCGCCGAGACCCGGCCGGTATCCGGGTCGAACAGAAAGACGGTGGACTGATGGTTGATCAGCCCGTGCTTTTGGTTGTTCGGCCAATAGCCCCCGGCCTTCAGCCCCAGCGCCAGCCCCGAGGCGTCAAAGCCGCCCTTAAAGCCATAAAGCGCGTCCTCATACCCGATGGCCTCGCGCACCACGGGAAAGTTATAGGCCTTGCGCCGGGCCATCGCGGCGAAGACCGCCTCGATGGCCTCAAAGGCCGCCTCGGGGTTCATCAGACCCGCGATTTCCTTTTCGGCGACGACATACATCAGTAGGCCTTTCCGCGCGCCGAGACCGGCCAGACCACCTCGACCTTGCCGCCGCGCACGCCGACATACCAGTCGTGGACGTTGCAGGTCGGGTCGCAATGGCCGGGCACCAGCCGCAGCTTTTCATTGACCTTGAGCACGCCATCCTTGTCCTCGACCACGCCATGTTCGTCGCTGCACTTGATGTATTTCACATCATTGCGGCCATAGACGAAGGGCAGGCCGCTATCGACGGACTGAGCCTTGAGGCCCGCGTCCACCACCGCCAGATGCGGCTTGGCATGCGACATGACCGAGGTCAGGATGAACAGGGCGTTTTCCCATTCACCCTGGTCGATACGGTTGCCGTCCTTGTCATGGATACGGCCGTAATCGGCATCCATGAAGGCGTAAGAGCCGCATTGAAGCTCGTTATAAACGCCCGAGTTGCTTTCGAAGTAATACGAGCCGGTGCCACCACCCGAGACGAATTCGGGGTTCAGACCCTCGGCCTTCAGCGCCTCGACGGCCTCTTCGACCTGTGCGATGGCGGCGTCCAGCTTGGCCTTGCGATCCTCATAGCTGTCCATGTGCTGCATGGCGCCCTGATAGGCCTGAATGCCCTTGAAGGTCAGGTTCGGGGCGGCAGCGGCAGCCTTGGCGATCTCGACCACGGCTTCTTTGGTCGTGACGCCGCAACGGCCTGCGCCGCAGTCGATCTCGACAAAGATGCCCAGTTCGGTGCCGTGGCGCTGCGCGGCGGCCGACAGATCGGCGATATTGGCCACCTCATCGACACAGACAGTGACCGTCGCGCCCAGCTTGGGCATACGGGCAAGGCGGTCGATCTTGGCGGGGTTGCGCACCTCGTTGGTGACAAGGATGTCCTTAATGCCGCCGCGGGCAAAGACTTCGGCCTCGCTGACTTTCTGACAGCAGACGCCGACGGCGCCGCCCAGCGATTCCTGCAGCTTTTGCACATCGACGGATTTGTGCATCTTGCCATGGCTGCGGTGACGCATCCCATGGGCCTTGGCGTAATCACCCATCTTCTTGATGTTACGCTCAAGCGCGTCCAGGTCGAGGATCAGGCACGGCGTCTGGATATCGTTTTCATCCATGCCGGGCAGGGCGGGAATGTCGTAACCGACTTCGTAGCCGGAGAAATCCGTTTTCGCGTTCATGGGGCTCTCCTCAGTTCCAGGGCAGCTTGTCGAGATCGACATTGCCGCCGGTGACGATGACGCCGACGCGCTTGCCGGCGAATGCTTCGGGGTTTTTCAGGATGGTCGCCAGCGGCACGGCGCTGGAGGGTTCCATCACGATCTTCAGGCGCTTCCAGATCAGCTTCATCGCGTCGACGATCTCTTGCTCCGAGGCCGTCAGGATGTCGGTGACGTGGTTGCGGACGAAATGCCAGGTCAGTTCCTTCAGCGGCACTTTCAGACCGTCGGCGACGGTGTTGGGCGCGTCATCGGCGATGATATGGCCGGCGCGGAAGCTGCGGGCGGCGTCATCGGCCTGTTCTGGCTCGGCGGCGTAGATTTTCACCTGCGGCGCAAGGTTCGACAGCGTCAGGCAGGTGCCCGAGACCATGCCGCCGCCACCGATCGGGGCGACCACGGCATCCAGCCCCTCGACCTGCTCGATCAGTTCGGCCGAGCAGGTGGCCTGACCGGCGATCACGCGCCAGTCGTTATAAGGATGGACGAATTCGGCGCCGGTTTCAGCCACGACCTCGGCAAAGACTGCCTCGCGCGAGCTGGTCGAGGGTTCGCATTCCACCACGCGCCCGCCATAGCCGCGCACAGCGTCCTTTTTGGCCTGCGGCGCGGTGCGCGGCATGACCACGGTGCAGGGGATGCCACGACGACCGGCAGCATAGCTGAGGCAGGTGCCGTGGTTGCCGCTGGAATGGGTCGCAACGCCCTTTTTCGCCTGCTCATCCGACAGTCCAAAGACTGCGTTCGAGGCACCCCGCGCCTTGAAGGCACCGGCCTTTTGCAGGTTCTCGCATTTGAAGAACAGCTCGGCCCCGGTCAGTTCGTTCAGCATGCGCGAGGTCAGCACCGGCGTGCGGTGGACATGCGGGGCGATGCGTTCACGCGCGGCCAGCATGTCGCCAAGCGTCGGGATATACATCACATCCTTCATCTCAGGCGGCCTTCTTCAAAGCGGTGGCAGTGGTCTGGCGGTAATGTTCCTGTGCGGCGGCAACGCCCGAGCCCAGCTTGATCGGCAGGCCCAGATCAGCCATCACCATTTCTGCCACGGCGATGCCGGACAGGGCCATGGCGTCGGTCAGGCTGCCAAGGTGGCCGATGCGGAACACCTTGCCCGCAACCTGGCCAAGGCCGGTGCCGAAGGCCATGTCATAGGTCTCCAGTGCATGGCTGACGATCAGGTTGGCATCAAAACCCTCGGGCACGCGGATGGCGCTGACGCTGTCCGAATAAAGCTCGGGCCGGACGGCGCAAAGCTTCAGGCCCCAGGCCTCGACGGCGGCGCGCACGCCACCAGCGATGCGGTGGTGACGGGCAAAGACGTTCTCAAGCCCTTCGGACAGCAGCCGTTCGCAGCTGGCGTTCAGCCCGTTGATCAGGCCGACCGGCGGCGTATAGGGGTAGCCGTTGCGCGCATAGCCCTGAGCCATGTCGCGGATGTCAAAGAAGGTGCGGGGCAGGCGCGCGGTCTCGACCGCAGCCATGGCCTTGGGCGAAAAGCCGACGATGGCCAGACCCGGGGGCAGCATAAAGCCCTTTTGGCTGCCGGTGACGGCGATATCGACACCCCATTCGTCCATGCGGAAATCCATCGAGCCGATCGAGCTGACGCCATCGACGAATAGCAGCGCAGGGTGTTTCGCATTGTCGAGCGCGCGGCGGACAGCGGCGATGTCGGATTTCACGCCGGTCGCGGTCTCGTTATGGGTGGCCAGAACCACGCGGATCTCATGCCCTTTGTCGGCGGTCAGGATCTCTTCGAAACGGTCGGCGGGGATGCCTTCACCCCAGGGCGTTTCGACAAAGGTGACGTCTAGCCCGTGGCGCTGGCACATGTCGATCCAGCGATGGCTGAACATGCCGTTACGCGCAGCCAGCACCTTGTCGCCGGGCGACAGCGTGTTGGTGATCGCCGTTTCCCAGCCGCCGGTGCCGGTCGAGGGGAACAGGAACACTTCGGCCTGCGTGGACTTAAGGACTTTCTTCACGCCCTCCAGTGCCGGGTGCAGCATCCGGCCGAACACCGGCGAGCGGTGGTCGATGGTCGGCATGTCCACGGCCTTGCGCATCTCCTCGGGGATGTTGGTCGGGCCGGGAATAAAGATCGGGTTCTGACTGGTCATGGCAATTCCTCCTGCTTGTGGAACAGGCTACGGCCCGCTGTCCATTAAAGCAATTTTTCTGAAAAATATTTCGCAATCGCGGAAAAATGGTTTAAACTGGCGCAGAATCAAACAGTTGGCCTTTTCCAAAGCTGGGAATTGATTTTAAATAAATTTGACAAGCTATCGAAAGGATTCGTTGAATGTCGGTTCAGGTGCGAAAACGCGGTCGTCCAAGGGGTCGCGCCGGCGGCTTTGGCGCCGAAGATTCGGGCGGCATCCGCGCGCTGGATCGGGCGCTGGATATCCTTGATCTGATCGCCGCCTCGAACGGGCTGACGCTGACCGAAATTGCGCAAAGGCTGGAAATGGCACCATCCACCGTGCACCGGGTTCTGGTGACTCTGGCGGCGCGCGGTGTGGCGGAAAGTGACAGCCAGACACAGGCGTGGCACGTCGGGCCGACGGCCTTTCGCCACGGCTCGGCCTTTATGCGCCGTTCGGGCCTTGTTGAGCGGGCGCGGCCGCTGCTGCGCCGGCTGATGGAGGTGACGGGCGAGACGGCGAACCTTGGCATCCTGAACGGCGATGCGGTTCTGTTCCTAAGTCAGGCCGAGACGCATGAGACGATCCGCGCCTTTTTTCCCCCTGGTACCCGCTCGGCCCTGCATGCTTCGGGCATCGGCAAGGCGCTGCTTGCCCATGCCAGTATGATGGATCTGAAGCGGATGCTGCGCGAAATGCGGCTTGAGCGTTTTACCGGGATGACGCTGACCGACCCGCAGGCGCTGCTTGAGGATCTGGCCCGCATCCGTGCCCGCGGCTATGCGCTTGATAACGAAGAGCGCACGCCTGGCATGCGCTGTATCGCCGCGCCGATCTTTGACCTTGCGGGCGAGGCGGCGGCGGGGATCTCGGTTTCGGGGCCGACCTTGCGCATGTCGGACGAGCGGTTGGCCGCCATGTCCGAGGCGGTGATCGCTGCCGCGCGCGAGCTGTCCTTTGGCGCGCCCCCTGCGGCTGACGGCGGCTGAGCCTTTTGCAGCGGAATCGCAGCCGGTCATTGCCTGCGCGCCCCGGCTGCGCTATCGGGGCGGCAAAGCAAAGGGGACCCAAGATGACCGAGCGCAAAAGCGGCCTGTCCTATGCCGAGGCCGGAGTGGATATTGATGCTGGCAATGCGCTGGTCGAGCGGATCAAGCCCGCCGCCGCTGCCACCCGTCGCCCCGGCGTGATGGAAGGGCTGGGCGGTTTCGGCGCGCTTTTTGATCCGCGCTCCGCTGGCTATCAGGACCCGGTTCTGGTGGCTGCAACCGATGGCGTTGGAACCAAGCTGCGCATCGGTATCGACACCGGCGAGCTGGACGGGTTGGGGATCGACCTTGTCGCCATGTGCGTGAACGATCTGGTGTGCCAGGGTGCCGAGCCGCTGTTCTTTCTGGACTACTTTGCGACCGGGAAACTGTCGGTTGCCGAGGCCGCCCGCGTCATCAACGGCATTGCCGAGGGTTGCCGCCTGTCGGGCACTGCGCTGATCGGTGGCGAGACGGCCGAGATGCCGGGCATGTATGCGCGCGGCGATTTCGACCTTGCCGGCTTTGCCGTCGGTGCAATGGAGCGCGGGACCGCGCTGCCTTCGGGCGTTGCCGATGGTGATGTGCTGTTGGGTCTTGCCTCGGACGGAGTGCACTCGAACGGCTTTTCGCTGGTGCGCAAGGTGGCCGAACATGCCGGGCTTGACTGGAATTCGGCCTCGCCCTTTGGCGGCGGGACGCTGGGTCAGGCGCTTTTGGTGCCGACGCGGCTTTATGTCCGCCCGGTGCTGGCCGCGATCCGTGCCGGCGGTGTTCATGCCGCAGCCCATATCACCGGTGGCGGCATCACCGAGAACCTGCCGCGCGTTCTGCCCGAAGGGCTGGGCGCCGAGATCGACCTTGACAGCTTCAGCCTGCCGCCGGTCTTTGACTGGCTGGCCGAGGCTGGCTCGATTGCCGAGCCCGAGATGCTCAAGACTTTCAACTGTGGCATCGGCATGATCCTGAGCGTGGCCGCCGACCGTGCAGCCGAGCTTGAGGCGCTGTTGCAGGCCGAGGGTGAGACTGTCCTCCGCCTTGGCCACGTTCGCCCCGGCGCAGGGGTGCGCTATAGCGGCCGCCTGCGGTGAAACGCGTCGCGATCCTGATCTCGGGCGGGGGCTCGAACATGGTCAAGCTGGTCGAATCGATGACCGGCGACCATCCGGCGCGTCCGGTCATCGTCGGCTCGAATGACCCGCAGGCTGCGGGGCTGGCACGTGCGAGCGCCCTTGGCGTGCCGACCTTTGCCGTGGATCACCGCGATTTCAGGGGCGATCGCGCCGCTTTTGAGGCAGGGCTGCTTGGACCCTTGCTTGCTGCCCAGCCTGACATTCTGTGCCTTGCCGGATTCATGCGTATTCTGACCTCTGAGTTCGTCCAGCAGTTTGAGGGGCGGCTGCTGAACATCCACCCTTCGCTTTTGCCGAAATATCCGGGGCTGCACACCCATCAACGCGCCATCGAGGCGGGCGATGCCGAGGCCGGTGCGACCGTTCATCTGGTGACACCTGAACTCGATGCTGGGCCAATTCTGGGTCAGGTTCGCGTGCCGGTGTTACCCCAGGACACGGCCGAGTCTTTGGCCGCCCGGGTACTGGTGCAGGAGCACCGGCTTTATCCCAAGGTGCTGCGCCGCTTTGCGCGGGGCGAACTGTCGCCGATTACCCTGACCGCTGCCTGAGGGGTAGGGCGGTAGCGCCCCCGGCGCCCTGATGGGTGCGGGGGCAGCGGCCATTATTTCTCGGGCACAAGCCCGCGCGGGGCAAATCGCAGCACCACCAGCAGCACCAGCCCCAGCGCGATAAAACGCATATGCGGCGCGCTGCCAAGAAGGTGATCGCGCAGCACGCCTTCGGGCATGGGCGCGGTGACCAGGCGCATGAATTCGGGACCCCAGACCTCGGCCTTGATCCACAGGAACCAGATCAGGATAGCTCCCAGCGCCGCACCCCAGTTATTGCCCGAACCGCCGACGATCGCCATCACCCAGATCAGGAAGGTATAGCGCAGCGGGTTAAAGCTGGTTGGCGACAACAGCCCGTCCAGCGTCACCATCATCGCACCTGCAAGGCCGATCACCGCGCTGCCGATGATAAAGATCTGCAGATGACGGCGGGTGACATCCTTGCCCATCGCCTCGGCTGCGGTCTCATTATCACGGATCGCGCGCATCATCCGGCCCCACGGCGATTTCAGCGCCAGTTCGGCAAGCAGGATCAGACCCAGAAGCACCAGCCCGAACAGGCCCGCATATAGCAGCTTGACCCAGATCCCCGAGGCGACTGTCGGGCTAAGCCCCCAATCGGCAGCGCGGGCAACGAAATCCGGACTGTTCTGCAAATCCAGCTCATACGGGACGGGACGCGGGATGCCCGAGACGTTCTTGACCCCGCGCGACAGCCATTCTTCGTTGCGCATTACCGCGACGATGATTTCCCCAATCCCCAGCGTCGCGATGGCCAGATAGTCCGAGCGCAGCCCCAGCGCCACCTTGCCCACGCCCCAGGCGGCAGCGGCGGCGAAAAGTGCACCTACCGGCCAGGACAGCAGCACAGGCCAGCCCAACCCGCCGATATTGCCCGTGCGGGCCGAATCATTGGCCTCGATCGCCATGACAGCCGGATCAAAGAGCCCGCGATAGACAACAAAGCCGATGATAAGCACCGCGATCAGTGCGGGCACACGGAGGGGGCCGGAAAAACGCCTCCAGACCTGCGCGGCAAGGACCAGCGTGCCCAGCCCGACGACCAGCGCGACAAGAACCCGCGCGCCGCCTGCCGCCCATGCGCCCTGCACCGGTTCGGTCGAGATCAGGACCGGGGCAAGGCCGCCAAGTGCCAGAAAACCGACGACACCCGCGTTGAACAGGCCCGCATAGCCCCATTGCATGTTCACACCCAGCGCCATGATGGCTGAGATCAGCCCCATGTTCAGGATGGCCAGCGCCGTGTTCCAGCTGCCCGAAAACAGGGCGTTGCGCATGGTGCCCTCGGCCACGAACAGCGCGACAAGGATCAGAAACAGGAACGGTGCGCGCCAGGGGCTGACCGCATCGGCTTGACGTGTATTCGACATGGATGCCCCTCCCTCAGACGGATTTGCCGCGGAACAGGCCGGTTGGCCGGAACAGCAGGACGACGATCAGGATGACAAAGCTGACCGCGAATTTGTATTCGGTGGACAGCAGTTGCAGCAGGCCGTCTGTTTCAAAGCCCAGATAGGCCGCGATCTTGCGCCAGGGATAGGTGACGGCCACCTCGGAAAAGGCGACGATAAAGCCGCCCGCCACCGCCCCCAGCGGATTGCCGAGCCCGCCGACGATAGAGGCGGCAAAGATCGGCAGCAGGATCTGGAAGTAGTTGAAGACCTTGAAGGACTTGTCGAGCCCGTACAGCGTGCCCGCCGTTACCGCCAGCGCGGCGGCGATAAGCCAGGTCAGCCGGACCACCCGTTCGGGGTCGATGCCTGACAGCAGGGCCAGATCTTCGTTGTCGGAATAGGCGCGCATCGCCTTGCCGGCACGCGAGCGGTTCAGGAACCTGAACAGAGCCCAGCAGGCCAGCGCAGTGACAACCAGCGTCAACGCCTGACTCACGCGCAGGGACAGCCCCTCTGACAGGCCCGTCCAGGCGCGGAACTGCTGCACGCTGATCAGAAAGCGCGCGCCGTCATCAAAGCGGATCTCGTCCACGCCGATAACCAGCCGGGTCAGCCCGTTCATGATGAACATGACCCCGACCGAGGCCATGACCAGAATGATCGGCGCCGAGCGTTTGCGGCGATAAAAGCGATAGACTGCGCGATCAACCCCAAGCACCAGCACCGAGGTCAGCGCGATGCCAATGGGCAGGGCAAGCAGGGCGGTCGGCAGTGGGCCAAGGCTGATGCCAAGCGCCTGCAGCCCCCATGTCACCAGAATGACCAGCGCCGTGCCAAAGGCCATGGTGTCGCCATGGGCGAAGTTGGAAAAGCGCAGGATGCCATAGATCAGCGTCACCCCCAGCGCGCCAAGCGCAAGCTGTGCGCCATAGGCGGCGGCGGGGATGACCACAAAATTCAGGATGGCCACCAGGGCGTTCAGAATATCCATCTTCAGCCCCCAAGGAAGGTACGGCGGACCTCGGGATCGGCCAGCAACGCCTGCCCGGTGTCGGTGTAGCGGTTGGCGCCTTGCACGAGGACATAGCCAATATCGGCGATTTCCAGTGCCTGACGGGCGTTCTGTTCGACCATCAGGATCGAGATGCCGGTGCGTGCGACCTCGATGATGCGGTCGAAAAGCTCATCCATGACGATGGGAGAGACGCCCGCGGTCGGTTCGTCCAGCATCAGCAGGCTGGGCCGGGTCATCAGCGCCCGGCCAACGGCGACCTGTTGGCGCTGCCCTCCGGACAGCTCACCCGCGTTCTGCTTGCGTTTTTCAGCGACGGCGGGGAACAGGGTATAGACCTGCTCCATCGTGTCGCGAAAATCGTCGTCGCGGATAAAGGCACCCATTTCAAGGTTTTCTTCGACCGTCATGGTCGGAAAGATGTTGTGGGTCTGGGGCACGAAACCCATGCCTTTGCGCACCCGCTCTTGCGGGGTCAGTTGGGTGATATCCTCACCCGCCAGCCGAACGCTGCCTTCGCGCAGGTTCAGCATGCCAAACACCGCCTTCATCGCGGTCGATTTACCTGCCCCGTTGGGGCCGACGATGACCGCGATCTGACCGCGCTCGACCGTCAGGGTGCAGCCGTTCAGGATATCGGCCTTGCCATAGCCGCCGCGCATGTCGGTGGCGGAAAGATAGGGCTCTGCCATCACAACCCTCCTTCCGGCTTGCCGTCGCCGCCATGCCCGGCCTCAGAGCCAAGGCCGGGCTGGGCGCCGTGCGATTCCGCAAAGGCCGCCTCTTCGGCCACTTCTGCTGCGACCTTGTTTTTAAGGCCGGTACCCAGATAGGCCTCAATCACCGCTTCATTCTTCATGATGCTGTCGGCCGAGCCTTCGGCCAGTACCTTGCCCGCCGCCATGACGATGACCGGGTCGCAAAGCCTGCCAATGAAATCCATGTCATGTTCGATTACACAGAAGGTGTAGCCGCGTTCCTTGTTCAGCCGCACGATGGCATCGCCAATGGTGCCCAAAAGCGTGCGGTTCACCCCTGCGCCGACCTCGTCCAGAAAGACGATCTTGGCATCGACCATCATGGTGCGGCCCAGCTCAAGCAGCTTTTTCTGTCCGCCCGAGAGGTTGCCCGCCTTTTCCTCGGCCAGATGGGAAATGGTCAGGAACTCAAGAACTTCGTCGGCTTTCTTGCGAAGCGCACGCTCTTCCTCGCGGATGCGGCGACGGCGAAACCAGGTGTTGATCAGCGTCTCGCCACTCTGTCCGGCAGGCACCATCATCAGGTTTTCGCGCACGGTCATGGATGAGAACTCATGCGCCAGCTGGAATGTGCGCAGCAGCCCCTTGCGGAACAGCTCATGCGGGGGCAGGCCGGTAATATCCTCACCGGCCATCATCACCCGGCCAGAAGTTGGTTTAAAAACTCCGGCAATCACGTTGAATAATGTAGACTTTCCGGCGCCGTTCGGGCCAATCAACCCGGTGATGGAGCCGGTCTCGATGGTTAGGCTGGCGCCATCTACGGCGCGAAAGCCCCCGAAATGCTTTTGCAGGTCGTGGACCTGGATCATCAGACCCCCCAGCTTCATGCGTTGGCATGAAGATCTTCCCTTATGGGATTGTTTTTAATTCAGAAAAGGGTCCGGTTTCTCGGACCCTTTTCGCGATCTCATGATATCAGCGATAGCCGACCACGTTCAGCTTGCCGCCTTTGAAATCGACTTCGCGGTAGACACCCGCGCTTTCGCCCGGCTCGATCAGCTCGACCGAAGTTGCACCGACATAGTCGATGTCCTGACCCGCGGCCAAAAGTTCAAGCGCCTTGGCCAGTTCGCCCGGCAGGATCTTTTCACCCGGCGCGTTGGCAACTTCCATCACCTTGTCCTTATAGACCTTGGGGTCCGAGGATTTGGCGGCCTGCATGGCCAGAAGCATCAGCGCAGAGGCGTCATAGGATTCGCCGGCATAGGCCGAGGTGCCGTCGAAACCTGCTTCCTTGGCCAGAGCCTCGAACTTCTCATGCCCCTCACCTTCAGCCGAGGGGTTCTGGCCGAACGAGGTTTCAAGCTGAGTGCCGAACTTCTCGGCGAGCACATTGTTTACCATGCCGTCGGGCAGCACGAAGGTCTCAAAGGCTCCGGTGTCAAGCGAACCCTGGATCACGCCCGAGCCGCCCTGGTCGGCATAACCGGCGACGACCAGCGCATCACCGCCGGCGGCGGCAAGTGCGGCGACTTCGGCCGAATAGTCGGCTTTGCCGTCGTCATGGGCTGAAACCACGGTCACAGTGCCGCCTTTGGCCTTGTAGGCCTCGGCAAAGCTGTCGGCCAGGCCCTTGCCGTAGTCGTTGTTGGTATAGGTGACCGCGACGCTTTTGATGCCGCGCTCAAGCACGATATCGGCCATGACTTCGCCCTGACGCGCGTCCGAAGGCGAGGTGCGGAAGAAGAAGCCCTTGTCGTCGATGGTCGACAGCGCAGGCGAGGTTGCAGAGGGCGAGATCATCACCACACCGTTCGGCACGCCCACGCGTTCCAGCGAGGCGATGGTTTCACCCGAGCACATGCCGCCCATGATGCCCTTGACGCCTTCGGCAGTTACCAGCCGTTCGACAGCGGCCACCGAGGCGGCGGCATCGGCGCAGGTGTTATCGGCTACAACCGGCACGATGGTCGAGCCGTCCAGCAACTTGCCACTGTCCGAAACCTCCTTCATCGCCAGTTCCGCGCCTTTTTGCATTGCGGGCGAGATCGATTCCAGCGGCCCGGTCAGGCCCAGCGAAATGCCCATCTTGATCTCTTCGGCACCGGCAGCGCTGGCAAGCAGAGCACCGGCGGCGCTGGCCAGAAGAAGCTTTTTCATTCGTTGTCTCCCTGAGTGGATCGTTGTCCTGTCAGACAGGTTATAGGGGCGGCAAAAAAAAGAAAAGCATGTTGGAGGCCGGAGAATGTGGCAATTCGGCGGCTTGCCGTGGCGGAAACCGGCTATCTGCCAGAGGCAGCGCCGCGTTCGCGATAGGGCGTGCAGCCGTAGGTTGCGCGGTAGCATTTCGAGAAATGCGCCGCCGAGGCAAAGCCGCAGGCCAGCGCGATTTCCATGACGCTCATTTCGGTCTGCAAAAGCAGGTTCCGGGCGCGTTCAAGCCGCAGCTCCATGTAATGGCGTTTGGGCGACCGGCCAAGGTAGCGGGCAAACAGCCGCTCAAGCTGGCGGGGGGACAGGCCCGCCTCGGTCGCCAGTCGGGCAGGGCTGATCGGGTCCTCGATATTGGCCTCCATCCGCGCGACGACCTGCGCAAGCCTTGGGTGGCGCGCGCCAAGCCGGGGCGGAATCGACAGGCGCTGCTGGTCCTCTTCCGAGCGGATGGCGGTGTGGATCATCTGATCGGCCACCCGTCCGGCCAGTTCAGGGCCGTGGTCACGGGCGATCTGGCGCAGTATCATGTCGATGGCGGCGGTGCCCCCTGCGGCGGTCAGGCGGTTGCCATCCTCGACAAAGACGGTGCGGATCAGGGTGACATCGGGGAACTTCTCGGCAAACCCGTCCTGATTTTCCCAATGAATCGTGCAGCGGCGACCGTCGAGCAAGCCAGCCTCGGCCAGCACCCATGCGCCGGTGCACAAGGCACCGATGCGGGTGCCGCGCCTCGCCTCGCGCCGCAGCCACGCCAGTACCTGCCGGCTGGCTGCGCGCGGCACGTCCAGCCCGCCGCAGACCAGCACCGTGTCGCCACGCGTTGTCTCGGTCAGGCCACTGTCGAGCATCAGCCGCGCACCGTTTGAGCAGGTGGCGGCCTTGCCGTCCTCTCCGATCAGGCGCCAGTCATAAAGCTCGCGCCCTGCCAGACGGTTGGCAAGGCGCAGGGGCTCAATTGCGGCGGCAAAGGAAATCATGGTGAACCGGTCCAGCAGCAGGAACAGATAGCGCTGCGGACGCGGCTGGGAGGGGGGCGGAATCGCTGCCGGGGCAGGGGTAACAGCTGGGACGATATCTGGCATGTCGGACGCGCGTAACTAACAGATGCAGATCAGCAGGCTAACTCGATGCGTGCAAGGCTTTTCCTTTGGTCTTGCAGTCTCTATATGGCAGGCACCGCTTGCAGAAGGATAGGATCATGGCCCCGACGAATTCCAGTCCCGCGACCCCGGCACCGGCATGGGACAAGCGCGGCTGGCGCGCCTATCCCCGTACTCAGATGCCCGATTATCCCGATCAGGCCGCGCTTGAGGCTGTTGAGACGCAGCTTGCCAAATACCCCCCGCTGGTTTTTGCGGGCGAGGTGCGGCGGCTGAAAGCCTCGCTCGCGCAGGTCGCGGCGGGCCGCGCCTTCCTGTTGCAGGGGGGCGATTGCGCCGAAAGCTTTGCCGAATTCTCGGCCGACAATATCCGCGACACCTTCAAGGTCATGTTGCAGATGGCTGTCGTTTTGACCTGGGGGGCGCAGCTGCCGGTGGTCAAGGTCGGCCGCATGGCAGGCCAGTTCGCCAAGCCGCGTTCGGCCGCGACTGAAAAGATCGGTGAGCAGGAACTGCCGAGCTATCGCGGCGATATCATCAACGGCTTTGAGTTCTCGGCCCAGGCCCGGGTGCCTGATCCGCAGCGTATGCTTGCGGCCTATACGCAGGCGGCGGCGTCGCTGAACCTGCTGCGCGCCTTTTCGACCGGCGGCTATGCCGACATGCATCGCGTCCAGAGCTGGATCAGCGATTTCACCGGTGGAGAAGAGGCGGCGCGTTATCGCGACATCGCCGACCGCATCAGTGACGCCATGGCCTTTATGGCGGCGGCGGGTGTGACCTCGGAAACCGCCCATGACCTGGGCAAGGTCGATTTCTATACCAGCCACGAAGCCCTGTTGCTGGAATACGAAGAGGCCTTGGCGCGTATTGATTCGACGACGGGCCTGCCGGTCGCGGGGTCGGGCCATATGATCTGGATTGGCGACCGCACCCGTCAGATCGACGGAGCCCATGTCGAGTTCTGCCGCGGTGTGCAGAACCCGATCGGGCTGAAATGCGGCCCCTCGATCAGCGACAGCGATCTGAAAACCCTGATCGCCAAGCTGAACCCCGAGAATGAGCCGGGCCGACTGACCCTGATCGCCCGCTTTGGGGCCGGCACTGTCGGTGACCACCTGCCGCGCCTGATCAAGGCGGTTCAGGAAGAGGGTGCGAATGTCGTCTGGTCCTGTGACCCGATGCATGGGAACACCATCAAATCTGCCTCGGGCTACAAGACCCGGCCGTTTGATTCGGTGCTGCGCGAAGTGCGCGAGTTCTTTGCCGTTCACCGCGCCGAGGGCACCATCCCCGGGGGCGTCCATTTCGAGATGACCGGCAAGGATGTGACCGAATGCACTGGCGGCGTGCGTGCCGTGACCGACGAGGATCTGTCGGATCGCTATCACACCGCCTGCGACCCGCGCCTGAACGCCAGTCAGTCGCTCGAGCTGGCATTTCTGGTTGCCGAAGAGCTGCGCAACCGCCGCGTCAACGGTGCAGGCCGTGCCCGCGCGGCGGGCTGATCTGCAAAGATTTCCCTCTGAACGGGGGCGGCGGGGCTTTGGCCTTGCCGCCCTTTTCATTTGGGCGGGTCAGGCAGGCGTACGGGGATTTCGGATCAGGCGGAAACGGGCACGCCGGGCCTCGGGCGTCGTCGGCTCGCACTGCGGGGCCGAGGGACCGGTCCATGGCGCAGGAGGTTCGGCAAAGCTGATGTAAGAGGGCGAAGGCTCAAGCACTCTGGCGCCCGGGATAACCGGGAATTGCCGATCTGCCAACAGATCAAAGCGACGCGGATTGGCCCCGATCTGACCCTCGGCGGCCAGACAGCCAAGCGCCCGGGTCACGTCCCCAAGGTCCGAGCGCAGCGGCAAAAGCGTCATCCGCCCCTCCAGTGCCGGCCTGCCGTAGCTGGCCGGGGATTGCAGGGTGATTTCGGTGATCTGCGGCCCGCGAAAGACGCTTTCCAACACGTCCGACAGTCGCCCGCGTGAGGTGGTGTTGAAAAGGGCGCATAGCGGCATGCCCCGCACCTCCATCCCCATCAGGTCGATAAGATGTCGCCCCGCCAGTCGAAAGCGCGCTGCGCCCGGGGCGATGCGCTCAAGGATAAAGGTGTAATCCAGCACCCGGCGGATCCCATGCGGATCAATATCGGCGCGGTCGGGGATGGCGCGCCCCTGGCGCAATCCTTCCCAATAGCTGCGGATTTCGCCAAGGATACTGCCGGGCCGGATCGGCTGTTCATAATCGGCCAGACGCAAGAGCTTGCCGCGATTCTGCGAGGGACCTGCCTCATATGTGCGGTCATTCTCTTTTCCGGGGTCATCCGACATCGGGTTGGTCTTGCCTGCCTACTCGTAACACAAACGGTTTTTTCGCAGCCTAAACCCTTGTCGCCGCGCTGCCGAGCAAATTCTTGACCAATGGTTAAAATCGGCCCGGATGCCCTGCCGCGGGGCTTGACCATGCGGGCGGCGGGGGTCATTCAGACGGCGCTGGAACGGCAGGGGATATAAGGGCATGGAGATCGGGCGCAGCGGACTTCTGGTGATCCTGTCCTCGCCTTCCGGGGCGGGCAAATCGACGCTGGCGCGGCGGCTGATGGAATGGGATCCGGCTTTGCGCTTTTCGGTTTCGGCCACCACCCGCAAACCCCGCCCCGGCGAGGTCGAGGGTGAACATTACTATTTCCGCACGCCCGAAGAGTTCAGCGCAATGGTTGCGGGGGGGCAGATGCTTGAACATGCCGAGGTGTTCGGCAATTTCTACGGCACCCCGCGCCAACCGGTCGAAGAGGCGATGCTTGCCGGCCGCGACACGTTGTTTGACGTCGATTGGCAGGGCGGACAGCAGATCCGCGCCTCGGCTCTGGGCAATCATGTCATCTCGATCTTTGTCCTGCCACCGAGCCTGGCCGAACTGGAGCGGCGGCTGATCGGCCGCCAGCAGGACTCGATGGAGGTGATCGCCGCCCGGATGCGCAAAAGCCGGGATGAGATCAGCCATTGGGCCGAATACGATTATGTCATCATCAACGACGATGTTGAACGCAGCACCGAGGCGCTGAAAACCATCCTGACCGCCGAGCGGATGCGTCGCGCCCGGCAGGTGGGTCTTGGCCCCTTTGTCCGCAAGCTCATGGAGGAAGAGAGCGCATGATCTGGCAGCTGGACGGCATAGCGCCGCAAATCGCGGATGATGCATGGGTCGCGCCTGATGCGCAGCTGATGGGCAAGGTGGTCCTTGAGCCGGGTTCAAGCGTCTGGTTCGGGGCCGTGCTGCGCGGTGATAACGAAGAAATCCGCGTCGGCAGGAACTCGAACGTGCAGGATCTGACGGTCTGCCATACCGATATCGGTTATCCGCTGACCATTGGTGCTGATTGCACCATCGGCCACCGCGCCATTCTGCACGGCTGTACCATTGAGGATGGGGTGCTGATCGGCATGGGCGCGATCATCCTGAACGGGGCCCGGATCGGGGCCGGATCGCTGATCGGGGCCGGGGCGTTGATTGCCGAGAATAAGGTGATCCCGCCCGGATCGTTGGTCATGGGGACGCCGGGCAAGGTTGTACGCGAGCTGGACGAGGCTGCGCGCGCGAGGCTGCTGAAATCGGCCGAGGGTTATAATCGCAATGCCGCCCGCTTTCGTCAGGGGCTAGCTCAGGCCGGGCAGGGATGATGATCGAGGCGCGGCTGCACGCATTGCTGCGCGCCGTGCCGGTGCCGATGCTGGTCGTAGACCAGCGGGCGCGCGTCATCGGTGCCAATGAGGCTGCTGAAGCTTTGCTTGGTGCAGTGCCGGGCGACCGGCCCTTTGTTACCGCCCTGCGCCACCCCGAGGTCAACGCGGCGCTGGACGCGGTTCTAGCCGGGCAGGATCGGGCGCGGCTGAATGTCACGCTGGGCTCTGCCGACCGGCGGGTGTTCTGCGAGGTGACAGTCACCGCGCTTGCGGCGCCGGGGCTATCTGGCGCGGCGGTGGTGATCGAGGACCGATCCCGCGACGAGGAAACCGAGCAGATGCGTCGCGATTTCGTCGCCAATGTCAGCCATGAATTGCGCACCCCGCTGACCGCGCTGATGGGCTTTATCGAGACGCTGCGAGGTCCGGCCCGCAACGATCCCGCCGCCCGCGACCGCTTTCTGGACATTATGGAGCGCGAGGCGGGGCGGATGAACCGTCTGGTCGCCGACCTGCTGTCACTTAGCCGGGTCGAGCAGGATGAACGCCGTCGCCCCGCGCAGGCCCTGGATCTGGCCGGGCTTTTGCGCAGCGTTGTGACCACGCTGAACCCCGCTGCCGCCTCGGCCTTGGTACGGCTTGAGCTGCTGGGGGCAGATAGCAAGGTCTCGGTTCCCGGCGATGCTGATCAGCTGGTGCAGGTCTTTCACAATCTGATCGAGAATGCGGTGAAATACGGCAGCTCGGGTGGGGTCGTCACCGTAACGCTTGAGCATCTGACGCATGAGCCGGTGCTGCGCGGCCCGGCCTGGTCAGTTTCGGTGGTGGATCGGGGGGAAGGGATCGAGCCTCAGCACCTGCCGCGCCTGACCGAGCGTTTCTACCGCGTCGACACCCATCGTTCGCGCGAAAAGGGCGGTACCGGATTGGGGCTGGCGATCGTCAAGCATATCATCAATCGCCATCGCGGTCGTTTGCGCATCGAAAGCGAGCGGGGGCAGGGCAGTCGCTTTACCGTCATTCTGCCCGAAACCATCGGCCGGATCTGAAACGAAAAAAGGCGGGCCAGGTACCCGCCTTTTTAATGATTCTGTGGCGCCAGCACCTGTCATTCGGCCGCGTGGCCGGTGATCGGATTGGGTGCTGCGTCGGATTTCATGCGGAAGCCGCGCTCAAGCTGGTCGAAGGGCGCGACCGGATAGTCACCCGAGAAGCAGGCGTCGCAATATTGCGGGCAGGCATTGTTACGGCCCCTGGCCTCGCCCACTGCGCGGTAAAGCCCGTCCAGCGTGACAAAGGCCAGCGAATCAACGCCGATCCATTCGCGCATTTCTTCTTCGGACATCTGTGCGGCCAGCAGCTTGCCCCTGTCGGGCGTATCGACGCCGTAGAAACAGGGCCAGGCAGTCGGCGGAGAGGCAATACGGAAATGCACCTCGGCCGCGCCGGCGTCCAGGATCATGTCCTTGATCTTGCGGCTGGTCGTGCCGCGTACCACCGAATCATCGACCAGCACCACGCGCTTGCCCTTGACCAGCGCCCGGTTGACGTTGAGCTTCAGCCGCACGCCCATGTTGCGGATCTGCTCGGTCGGCTCGATGAAGGTCCGGCCCATGTACTGGTTGCGGATGATTCCCATGCCAAAGGGGATGCCGCTTTCATGGGCATAGCCGATGGCTGCGGGGGTGCCGCTGTCGGGAACGGGGCAGACCAGATCAGCCTCGACCGGTGCTTCGCGGGCAAGTTCGACCCCGATCTGACGCCGGGTCTCATAGACCGAACGACCGCCGATAATCGAATCGGGGCGCGAGAAGTAGACATGTTCAAAGATACAGAACCGGCCGGTCGAGGGGCCAAACGGGCGTGAGCTTTCAATTTCGCCCTTCGAGATGACGACCATCTCGCCCGGTTCGATCTCGCGCAGGAATTCCGCGCCGATGATATCAAGGGCGCAGGTTTCCGAGGCCAGTACAAAGCCATCGTCGCCGATCCGGCCAAGCACCAGCGGCCGCACGCCCAGCGGGTCGCGCACACCGATCAGCTTGGTACGGGTCATCGCGATGACCGAGAAGGCACCTTCGACGCGGCGCAGGGCATCTTTCATCCGCTCGGGGATGTTGCGCTGGATCGAGCGTGCCATCAGGTGGATGATGCATTCCGAATCAGAGCTGGACTGAAAGATCGAGCCACGCTCGATCAGTTCGCGGCGCAGCGCCAGTGCGTTGGTGATGTTGCCGTTATGGGCGACCGCACAGCCGCCCATGGCGAATTCGCCAAAGAAGGGCTGCACGTCGCGGATTGCTGTCGCGGCCTTGGTGCCGGCGGTCGAATAACGCACATGGCCGATGGCAAGGGCACCCGGCAGGGTCTCCATCAGGCTTTGCTTGGTAAAGTTGTCGCGGACATAGCCAAAGCGATGCGCGCTGTTAAAGCCCTGCTCGGCATCATGGGCGACAATGCCGCCCGCCTCCTGACCCCGGTGTTGCAGGGCGTGCAGCCCCAGGGCAACGAAATTCGCGGCATCCGCGACTCCGATGACACCGAAGACGCCGCACTCCTCGTGCAGACGATCGGAATCAAAAGGATGGGCAAGGAATGGCTGCATCATCACCGACTCTTGGGGCTATTCCGGGAAGGATTAGGGGACGCTTGACGCCAATCTAGGCTTTCAGACCGCCGAAGTCACGCCCTGCGGTCACAGCAGGGCGCATTTTATGTCACAAAATAGCCATATGAGCCTAGTTTGCCGTGCTGGCCGGAGCCGGAGCGGAGGTATCGACCGGCTGGCCGGTGGCCCCGCAGCTGCGCACCAGCTGTTCATAACGGCTGACGACCCAGCCCGGGGCGTCCTGCGGGATCTGCTGGTCCATCTTGCCGCGCATCCGCTCAAATACCTGCGCCGAGCGCGAGTTGTCCACGATGGCGACAGGCTGGCTGGTCATCACGCGATCATAGACGATGAAGGCGATCGCGACGAGCAGGATGCCCCGTGCCACACCAAAGAGGAAGCCCATCCCCTGATCGACGCCGCCAAGCGCCGAGCGCTGCACGACCGATGAAAATAGCGGCGTGATGATCGAAAACAGCACCAGCGCCAGTGCAAAGACCACCGCGAAACCCGCAATGGTGGCCAGTTCGCAACTGTCGGCCAGGAACTTGTTCAGCCCCGGCACCTGCGCCACCATCGGCCGCACCGTCGGCGCAAAGATAAAGGCCAGCGCCGCCGCGCCGATCCATCCCAGGATCGCCAGCGATTCGCGCACGAAACCCCGCGCGTAGGCCAGGATCGCCGAGAGGATGATCACGGCCGCGACAACGCCGTCGATGATGGTGAATCCGTCCATTTTCACGCCCTTTCGCGGTCTTTCCCGCGTTTGAAGGCCAGATCCGCCGCCTTTAACCGGCGCCGAATGTCTCGCCCACGAAACCTGTCAGATCCGCAATGCGGTCGATCCGCATCCCGGCAACGCCCTCGACCTTGGTGGCCGCGGGCAGGATCGCACGTGAAAAACCAAGTTTCTGTGCCTCTTTCAACCTGTTTTCCGCCTGAGCGACCGGCCGCAGCGCCCCCGAGAGGCTGATTTCACCGAAAAGTACGGCCTCGGCAGGCAGGGCAACATCCTCGCGCGCGCTTAGAAGGGCGGCGGCAATCGCAAGATCGGCGGCGGGCTCGTTCACGCGCATCCCCCCGGCAACATTAAGAAAAACGTCAAGCCCGGCAAAGGGAATGGCGCAACGGGCCTCCAGCACGGCAAGGATGGTCGAGACCCGTCCGCTGTCCAGCCCGACCACCGTTCGGCGGGGACTTGCCAATGTCGAAGGGGCGACAAGAGCCTGAACCTCGGTCAGTACGGGACGCGTGCCTTCGATCCCGGCAAAGACCGCCGAACCGGCACTAGGTTCACCACGTTCCGACAAAAACAGCGCCGAAGGGTTTGCAACCTCGGCCAACCCGCCGCCGGTCATCTCGAAAACGCCGATTTCGTCAGCAGGGCCGAAACGATTCTTGTGGGCGCGCAGGATGCGGAACTGGTGGCCGCGCTCGCCCTCGAAATAAAGCACCGTATCGACCATATGCTCGACCACGCGGGGGCCGGCGATCTGGCCCTCTTTGGTGACATGGCCGACAAGGATGACCGAGGTGCCGCGCCGCTTGGCAAATGTCACCAGCTCATGCGCGCTGGCGCGTACCTGCGCGACCGAGCCGGGCGCCGCCTCGATCCGGTCGGACCACAGTGTCTGGATCGAATCGATGATGGCGACATCTGGCCGCTCGGTGTCGAGCGTCGTCAGAATGTCGCGAAGGGCTGTTTCGGCCCCCAGCCGCACCGGCGCATCGCCAAGGCCAAGCCGCTGTGCGCGCAACCGGACCTGAGCACTGGCCTCCTCGCCCGAGATATAGATCGCCTGCTGTCCCGAACGGGCAAAGGCGGCGGCGGCCTGCAAAAGCAGGGTGGATTTGCCGATACCCGGGTCGCCTCCGACCAGCAGGGCCGAACCGGGAACCAGCCCGCCACCCAGCACCCGGTCAAGCTCGGCTATGCCCGAGATGGCGCGCGGGGGCGGGGCCTCTTGCGTCGCGAGGCCCGACAGGGGGATCTGCTTGCCCTTCAGCGTCCCAAGGCCCCGGCCGGGACCCTGCGACAAGGGTGCTTCCTCAATGATAGTGTTCCATGCCCCGCAGGCATCGCAGCGGCCGGCCCATTTGCGATGGCTGGCGCCGCAGGCGGTGCAGGTAAAGGCAGTGATCGGTTTGGCCATGCAGCCTATCTGGCAGATTGTGCGCGGGCGCGCCAGCCGGGCATGTCAGGCGGCGCCCAGCCCGGCGCGCATCAGGATGCGACGTACCGGCGACACGGCATAAAGCCCGCCCAGCGTCGCGGCGCGCAGATCGCGCAATGGCCGGGCTGAGATCATGCTTGCCCGGTTCAGCGCGTCGATGCCGATCAGCCGGGCCATCGCCTCGGGGCGGCGGTGACGCTCATAAGCGGCAAGCGATCTGGCGCTGCCCGGATCATCCGCCGAGAGGTCCAGCAGCGAGGCCAGATCGGCCAGGCTCATGTTCAGCCCCTGCGCACCGATCGGCGGGACGACATGGGCGGCCTCGGCGATCAGGGCGGTGCGTGGGCCGGTGAAGCGGTCGGCAATCTGGCTGATGATCGGCCATTCGGTCAGGCGGGTCGCCTGGGTCAGATGGCCCAGTACCCCGGCCGAGCGGCGGTTCAGCTCGGCCTCGAATTCCTCGCGGGGCAGGGCGCGCAGGCGGCCGATCTCGGCGCCGCGCTCAAGCCAGACCACGGCCGAGGATGGCTTGCCCCCGCGGTCGGGCAGCGGGACCAGTGTAAAGGGACCGCCCCAGCGATGGATCTCGGTCGAGACATTCCCATGCGGGCGCTCATGGGTGACCGCAAAGGCCAGCGCCTTTTGCCCATAGCGAAAGGTGCGAACGCCGATGCCAAGCGCCTGCCGCACGGGCGAGTTGCGGCCATCGGCCCCGATCACCAGCCGGGCGCGGATACGGCTGCCATCGGTCAGCGTGACCAGCGCCTCGCTGTCGCGGACGACCAGTCCCGCCGTGCCGGTGCCGGGCAGGAAGCGGAGGTTTTGCAGGCCGGTAAGCCGGGCCGAGATTTCGCGTTTCAATAGCCAGTTGGGCAAGTTCCAGCCAAAGGGCTGGTCCGAGATTTCGGAGGCGTCGAATTCCCGCGTCAGCCGCGCCTGCGACAGTTTTCCGCCGGCGTCGATGATGCGCATGATCTGCAGAGGCGTTGCATGGGGGGCGAGCCGTTCCCACAAGCCAGCCGCCTGCAAAACCGGGATCGAGGGTTGCAGAAAGGCGGTGCTGCGCAGGTCCGACCCCTGCGCACTTTCTTCGGTCACGGGCGGGGCGGGATCGACGCAGATCACGCTGCGCCCCGCGCTGCCAAAAGCGGCTGCGGTGATCAGCCCGGCAATGCCGCCGCCCGAGACGAGGATATCCGTGTCGTCGATTGCCATCTGCACCGCCCTGCGCTGCTAAAAGCCTGCCGCGTAGGCGACAAGCATGCCAAATACCAGGATAGTCGCCGCCAGCGCGATCAGACTCAGCGCGGGCAGCCCCCAGATGACGAGAGCAACGACCGAGAGAACCACCACCAGCAGCGCAAAAACGAAAAGGGCTGCGGCGGTGCGCATATCTGCCTTGGCGTTGGCGGGGTGTACGGATTCGGACATGGCGCGTTCCTTGGCTTGCGGTTTTTCCTGTCGGCGAAGGCTTCAGTTCTGGCCCAAGGCGGCAGTTCCGGCAAGTCCGCGCAGGAAAGCGGTCAGATCCTGCGTATGGTAATGGACGTGCGGGCCATGATCGTGATCCGGGGCCAGAGCATCGGGGCCGTGGCGCCCCTCACCCACAAGAATCGTTGTCATTCCAAGGTGATGTGGCACGGAAAGGTTCCTTGGATCATCCTCGAACATGGCGGCACCGGTGGGGTCGAAGCCCTCGGTGCCCTGAACTGCGGCATAAGCGCGCGGATCGGGCTTAGGGTGAAAGCCCACTTCCTCAACTCCATGGATGGCATCGAAAACTGTCAGGCCGCGCCGTTCCAGTACCCGCAGAGCATAGGTGCTGTCGCCGTTGGTGTGGACGATCTTGCGGCCGGGCAGGGCGGTGATCAGCCCGGCCAGTTCGGGGTCGGGCTGCAGCTCTGAAAAGTCGATGTCATGGACCTCGCGCAGATAAGGCAGCGGGTCGATGCCATGTTCGGCCATCAGCCCGGCCAAAGTGGTGCCGTGTTCGCGCCAGTAATGGGCGCGCAGACGGCTGGCCTCGGCCTCGGTCACGCGCAATTCGCGCATGACATAGGCGGTCATGCGCCGTTCGATCTGATCGAAAAGGCGGATCTCGGGCGCATAAAGCGTGTTGTCGAGATCAAAGATCCAGGTTGTTACATGTCCAAAATTCATATTCCCTGCCTAAACCTGCGGCATGGCGCTTGCAATCGCCGTTCCGAGCGCGGATCGTGCCTGACATGAAAGACGCCTATTCCCTGATCCTCTCTGCCATTGATAATGGCATTTACCGCCCCGGCGACCGCCTGGTCGAATCCGAACTGGCCGAGCGTTTCGGCGTTTCGCGCACCCCGGTCCGCGAGGCGTTGCAGCGGCTTGAGACGCAATCGATGCTCAAACGCGACGGACGCAGCCTGATTGTCGCCACTCTGGACCACAATCAGCTGGCCGAGCTTTATACCGTGCGCGCCGAACTTGAGGCGCTGGCGGCGCGGCTGGCGGCCCGTCACGCCACACCCGAAGAGGTCCGCGTGCTGGCCGGTATGGTCGAAGAGGACCGCGCCATCCTTGGCGACCCGCAGGCTCTGGTGCGGGCGAACCGCCGGTTTCATCATCAGATTCATCTGGCCTCGCATAACCGCTATCTGGTTCAGCAGCTGGGCCTTGTGCATCGCAGCATGGCGCTGATGGCGCGTACGAGCCTTGCCGCGCAGGGGCGCGACGTGGTCACGCTTGATGAGCATCAGGCCATCGTCGATGCCATTGCCGCCCATGACAGCGCCCGCGCCGAAGAGGCGCTGCGCCATCATATCTCGATGGCCTTTGAGACCCGCCTTAAGGAAGAGGCCCGCCACCTTGAGGAAGGCGAGGGCTGATGACCCGCGAGATCCGCGCCTCCGCCGATCTGGAAGAAGGTGCGGCGCATCTGATGCAGGTCTGCCCGGTCTGGAAACGCGAACTGCCGGCGCTGATGCCTCTGCCTTTGCGACGCTGGTCCGAGGGGTTTGCCGCCATTCGTGACGCGGTGGTCGCCCAGCAGATCTCGACCCATGCGGCGAATGCGATTGCCGCGCGCATGACCGAGGCGGGGCTGGCTGATGAGGTTGGGATCGCCGCTGCTGATGAGGACGCTTTGCGCGCCGTCGGCCTGTCCCGTCCCAAGGCCCGCTATCTGCGCGGTATCGTCGCGGCTGGGGTCGATTGGGCTGCGCTGCGCGACCTGCCTGATGATGAGGTGATCGCCCGGCTGACCGCCTTGCCCGGTATCGGGCGCTGGACCGCCGACATCTATCTGAAATTCGCGCTTGGCCGCGCCGATGCCTTTGCTGCGGGCGATCTGGCGCTCGCCGAAGCGGCGCGGCTGCTCTATGCCCTGCCCGAGCGGCCCGGCCCGGCAATACTGACCGAACTGGCCGAGCCGTGGCGGCCCTGGCGTGCGGTTGCGGCCCGGGCGCTGTGGGCCTATTACCGGGTCGCAAAAGGGCGCGAGGGCGTCCGCTGAGGGGGACGAGATGCTGCGCGAGTTGAAATCCGAACGCAAAGGCCCTGCCAAGGCCGATTCAGTGGTGGTGTTCCTGCATGGCTATGGCGCTGATGGTGCCGACCTGCTGGGCCTTGCCGATCCTCTGGCGCCGCATCTGCCGGGTGCGGCATTCTACGCCCCGAACGCGCCCGAGCGTTGTGTCAACAATCCCATGGGCTATCAGTGGTTTCCGATCCCGTGGATGGATGGCTCATCCGAAGAGCAGGCGCGCTCTTCGGCCACGCAATCTTTTAATGACATCAATGCCTTTCTGGACAAAGTTCTGACGGATGAGGGGCTGCCTGCAAGCCGTCTGGCCGTGGTCGGCTTTTCGCAGGGTACGATGATGGCGCTGGCCGTCGCGCCGCAGCGCGAGGAAGCGATTGCCGGCGTTGTCGGCTTTTCTGGCCGTCTGCTTGACCCCGAGAATGTTGCGGCCCGCGTCAGGCCCCCGATTCTGCTTGTCCATGGCGATCAGGACCCGGTGGTTCCGTTCGAAAGCATGAGCGTCGCCGGTGAGGCGCTGCAAAAGGCCGGGTTTACCGTGTATGGCCATGTGATGAAGGGAACCGGGCACGGCATCTCGCCCGATGGGCTGTCGGTGGCGCTGGCCTTCCTGAAAGAGCGGTTTGCCGCTACGGAATAGCATCTGGTGCGATTCTGCTCTTGCGTAACCCTCTTCCTTCCCTACGTTGATATGAGAGAGACGAGGAGAAGCCACATGACCCTGATCTGGATGACCGCTATCGCCATGGTTTCGGCTGGCATGGTTGCCCTGCGTCTCCGGGCGCCGCAGCCGCAGGCTGTCGCGGCACGCGCCAGACGCCGCTAAGTCAGGGCTGTGCTAAGTCAGGGCTGGGCGTCAGAGTTCCAGATCGCCGGGTCGGCTATCTCGATCGAGTTGCCGGCAGGATCGCGGAAATACAGCGACCTGCCGCCCTGAGGCCAGATAAAATCTGCCTCAACCTCGACACCGCTTGCCTCCAGATGCGTGCGCCAGGTGTCCAGAGTCTCTGGCGCGGCCCCTATGCAGAAATGGCCCGGCCCTTCGCTGCCATGCGGCGGAACGGGCAGGCGGGCATCGGCTTTGGGCGGGACGCGCGTGACGCTGGCGCGAAAAACCAATAGCACCTGAGTGCCGCAGCGAAAGAACACATGGCGACCGGGAACGCGGGCTATTTCGGGCAAGCCAATGATCCCGGTCCAGAAGCGGGCGGCCTCGTCCAGGTCCTCGGCATAAAGGGCCGATTCCAGCGTGCCGATCAGTTTGGGCGGTATAGACATGGGCCCATCCTGCCAGCAATCCGACCCTGGGGCCAGCCCAGCTTGACCTTGGCCCGTTGCTGCCGCAGCCTGCGCGCCTGAACAGGAGACAGCGATGGCATGGATCTATCTTGGCGTGGCCGGGCTTTTAGAGATCGTCTGGGCGCTTGCCATGAAACAGTCCGAGGGCTTTACCCGGCTTTGGCCCACGGCAATCACGCTTGTAGCCATGGTCGCGAGCGTCTGGTTCCTGTCGCTGTCGATGAAGGTGCTGCCGCTTGGCACCGCTTATGTCATCTGGACCGGAATCGGCGCGGTGGGGACCTTTGTGCTGGGGGTTCTTGTCCTTGGCGAGCCGGCCGATGCGCTGCGTCTTGTCGCGGCAGTCTTGATCCTTGCGGGGCTGGTGTTGATGAAGATCGCATCGCCGCACTGATGATTGTCATGCCCCTGTCACGCCGCGCGGCTATTTGATGCAGGGCATATATTCAGGGACTTGTCAGCCCGGAGCCGCGATATATAGTCGGAGCCATGTTCTGACCCGTCCTGGGCAAGGCGAAGCGAGGGCCGATGCTGGACGATAACAGCGACTTTCGAACCCAATTCGTGCGTGAGCCATCCAGTTTGCGCCACCATCCCGCACTTGTGCTTAACGCGGACTTCAGGCCACTCAGCTACTACCCGCTGTCCCTGTGGCCCTGGCAGGAGGCGATCAAGGCGGTGTTTCTAGACCGGGTCCAGATAATCGCCGAATATGACGAGGTGGTGCGAAGCCAACGCTATAGCATACGCATTCCCTCGGTTGTGGTGCTGAAAGATTACATCAAACCCCAAAAGCGCGTGGCCTTCACGCGCTTTAATCTTTTCTTAAGGGACGAGTTCTGCTGCCAGTACTGCGGTGCGCGGGGCGAGCTGACCTTTGACCATGTGGTGCCGCGTTCGCGCGGGGGAATCACCAGCTGGGAAAATGTCGTCGCCGCCTGTTCGCCCTGTAATCTGAAAAAGGCGAATAAATCGCTGAAAAACTCGGGCATGCGTCTGCATCGCCCGCCGTGTCGGCCCACGCCGGAAGAGATGCACGCTATCGGCCGACGCTTCCCGCCGAACCATCTGCACGAAAGCTGGATGGATTTTCTTTACTGGGATACCGAGCTGCTCTCGGAATAGGGCGGGGCGGTGCAACGCCCTGTCTTTATGCGGATTTCATCTGCACATCTGTCGCGGTCACACGGGCCGGATGCCCTATTTACCCGGCATTTTAGCGGTCTGGAGATTGCAGTTCCGGGCTACGCCGGTTAAAACGGCCCGTCAGGTTTGCGTGATGACATCCAGACCTGTCTTGCGCCGCTCGCCAATGCGCGGCGCAGCGACTGTCGTCCGCGCGCATGGATCTTCCGCTTTTTGCGGCCATGCAGGGCGATCAACCAAAGACAAGAGAGGGATCTCGCATGTGGACACGTATTCAAACCGTGGTTGACGGAAAGCCCGTTTCTGGTGACTGGACGATCTGCCGCAATGATGTGCCCGTGGGACGTATCAGCCACAATCCGCAAGAGCCCGGCGTTGCTGCCTGGGTCTGGACGATGCTGGATGATCCGGCTGCAGGTGGACGTGCCTGGACCGAAGAAGCGGCCCTTGCCTCGGTCAAGGACTGCGCCGAAAAGCAGGGCTGCGCCGCTGCATGACGTGAGATCGGGGCAGCGGCATCCGCTGCCTCCTCCCCCCCGATCCGCTGCAAGGGCGGGGGAGATGCGCCGGACTGAAATACCCGGTGCCGATCAGCTGCGGTGATCGTGCGTTGAAAGATGGGCGATGGCCGCCGCCAGCAAAACCAGCAGACCCAGTGCAAATAGCGGAACACCCGCTGCGCTTGCCGCCCAGATCGTCAGCCCTCCGGTCAGGATGACTGCAAGGATCATGATCAGGAAATGCGGCAAGGGCATGATATCCTCCATTCCCTTCAATATGGGCCGCGCGGTAGCCGGCGAAAAGCCCCAGTTCATGCATTGCTGGCTTTCTTGCCGGTAAAGCCCGGGCAATTGCACAAATTTTGATCTCTGACGGCTTCGTTCTGGAAAATGTTCTCTAAATGTTCCATTCCTGGAGCATGAGTCTGCCACCCCGGAACCCTGACGAGATTCTGCGCGCCCGCGGCGCTGACTCGCGCCCTGCTGCGCGGTTCGAGCCCTATCAGCGTGTGCGCGAGCATGACGGCTGGGATATCGGCGAAGAGCAGGGCCTTTTGCGCACCGAGATTGAGCATGAACGGGCACGCTCGATCCTCAATCGCAACAACTCGCCCGATATTCCCTTTGATCGCTCGGTTAACCCATACCGCGGTTGCGAACATGGCTGCATCTATTGCTTTGCCCGCCCGAGCCACGCCTATCTTGGCCTGTCTCCGGGGTTGGATTTTGAAACAAAGATCGTCGCCAAGCCCAATGCGCCCGAACTTCTGCAAGCCGAGATCGGGCGGCGGGGCTATGCTGTCGCACCCATCGGTTTTGGCACCAATACCGACCCTTATCAGCCGATCGAGGCACGGCTTGGCATCATGCGCGGCTGCCTGCAGGTTCTGCATGACTGGAACCATCCGTTCAGCCTTGTGACCCGCGGGGCCACGGTTCTGCGTGATCTGGACCTGCTTTCAGGGATGGCGGCCAGAAAGCAGGTTATGGTCGGGGTATCCCTGACAACGCTTGATCCTGACCTGGCCCGACAGATGGAGCCGCGCGCACCCACGCCCCAGACCCGTTTGCGCATGATCCGAGAGCTTGCTCAGGCGGGGGTGCCGGTGCGGGTCATGGTCGCCCCGGTAATCCCTGTGCTGACTGAACATGAGCTTGAACATATCATGCAGGCTGCCCTTGATGCCGGGGCGACCGCTGCCAGCATGATCCCCTTGCGTCTGCCGCTTGAGGTGGCACCGCTTTTTCGGGACTGGCTTCAGCGCCACCATCCCGGCAAGGCTGCGCATGTCATGTCGCGGGTGCAGGCGATGCGGGGTGGGCGCGACAATGATCCACGCTTTGGCAGCCGTATGCGCGGCGAGGGGCATGAGGCCGATCTGCTGCACCAACGCTTTCGCCTGGCGCGCAAACGGCTGGGCCTGCAGCGTGAGGCAGAGGTGCTGGATTGCAGCCGGTTCGGGCCTCCGCCGCGGGCGGGGGACCAGCTTTCGTTGTTTTGATTACTCGCCCGGTCCCATGACTTCGGCGATGCGGGCCGATATCCGTTCTGGGGTGGGGCGCGGGCCGCGCGGCGCGCTGACCAGCGCATCGCGCATCGCCTTCAGGTGGCCGGGCGTGGTGCCACAGCAGCCGCCGATGATGCGCACGCCCAGATCGCGTGCCAGAATGGCGAATTCGGCCATCACCTCAGGCGTCGCATCATAGATCAGCCCGCCATCCTGATAGCGCGGCACACCGGCGTTAGGCTTGGCGATCAGCGGCCGTTCATTGCCCGAGGCGGCAAAGCCTGCCACGGCCAGCAAAAGCTCGGCCGGGCCGGTGCCGCAATTGGCACCATAGGCCAGAGGTGGATGAGGCAGCCGGTCGATCAGCGAGGCAAGCTGTGGAGGCGTCACCCCCATCATGCTGCGTCCGCCGGGCTCAAAGCTCATCATCCCGCACCAGGGCATGCTGACGGTCTGCGCGGCCCTTGCTGCGGCGCGCATTTCCTCGGCGGCGCTAACGGTTTCGATCCACAGCACATCGGCGCCGCCCTCTTTCAGCGCCTGCGCCTGTTCGGTGAACATCGTCGTCGCCTCTGCCTCGGTCAGCCGGCCCATGGGGGTCATGATCTCACCAATCGGGCCGATCGAGCCGGCGACGATCACGGCGCGACCGACCTCGGCTGCTGCTTCGCGGGCAAGGCGGGCGGCGGCGCGGTTCAGTTCGGTGACCCGCGACTCGGCACGGGCCAGCCGCAGGCGGCTGGCATTGGCGCCGAAGCTGTTTGTCAGGATGATATCCGCACCCGAGGCGATCATCTGGCGGTGCAGTTCACGCACCTTGTCGGGATGGGTTTCGCACCAGAGATCGGGCGCCTGTCCCGGTGCCAACCCCATATTATAGAGATTGGTGCCGGTCGCCCCGTCGGCCAGTAGCCAGGAGCGTTCACCAAGCATCCGCGACAGCTGGTCAGGCATGGTCTTTCCCATTCTGCGGCAGGTTGGGGAAGCATAGCCCATCCTGCCGGGAAGTCATTGGTCCATTCGTCGAGCGCCGGGACCCGCTCAGCGTGAGCGGATCATACCCATGATTTCCTTGGTACGCTCAATGATCGGGGCGGAGATTGCGGCAGCCTTTTCCGAGCCGCGGCCAAGGATGCGGTCGATCTCGGCCGGGTCGGCCATGAACTCGGTCATCCGCCTGGTGATAGGCGCGAGAGCGGTCACCGCCACGTCGGCGAGCGCCGGTTTGAACGCACCAAAGCCCTGACCCTCGAACCGTGCCAGCACCTGATCGCCGGTTTCACCAGTCAGCGCGGCATAGATATTGACGAGGTTGCGGGCCTCGGGCCGGTCCTTGAGCCCTTCCATCGAGCCGGGCAGGGGGTCGGCATCGGTCCGCGCCTTGCGGATCTTTTGCGCGATGGCGTCGGCATCGTCTGTCAGGTTGATGCGGCTTGCGTCCGAAGGATCGGATTTCGACATTTTCCTGCTGCCGTCGCGCAGGCTCATCACCCGGGTCGCGGTTCCTTCGATCAGCGGTTCGGTGATCGGGAAAAAGTTCACGCCATAGTCATGGTTGAACTTGGCGGCGATATCGCGGGTCAGCTCAAGATGCTGCTTCTGATCCTCGCCCACCGGGACGGCGGTCGCGTGATAGGCCAGAATGTCGGCGGCCATCAACGAAGGATAGGCAAGCAACCCAAGGCTGGAGTTTTCGCTGTTCTTGCCGGCTTTGTCCTTGAACTGCGTCATCCGGTACATCCAGCCGATGCGCGCGACGCAGTTGAAAAGCCAGGCAAGCTCGGCATGCTGGCTGACCTGGCTCTGGTTGAACAGGACCGACACCGAAGGATCGACACCTGCAGCCATAAAGGCCGCCGCGACCTCGCGGGTGTTGTGGCGCAGCTTTTCGGGGTCTTGCCAGACGGTGATCGCATGCAGGTCGACGACGCAATAGATCGTCTCGGCCCCTTGGCCCTGATAATCGGCAAAGCGTTTCAGCGCGCCAAGGTAATTGCCCAGCGTCAATCCGCCCGAGGGCTGGATGCCGGAAAAGATGCGCGGAGCGAAGCTCGTGGTCATGGCACTACCTGCTTGGAAATTCCCGGTCGCTGGCTTACCCCTTGACCAGTCCGGGCGCAACCGCCCACCACAGAGGAACCACGATGCGCCCCGGTTACGATGAATCGCCCCTGAATCCCGTGCCCGCCGTGGTCTGGGTACTTGCCCTGCCGATGATCGCCTGCGAGGCTGTGTTCGGTCTGGCAAAGCTTGGCTTTGTAGGAGGAGGCGCGCAAGGCATGGGATTGGCCATGCGCCAGCTGGCAGTCGAACGCGTTGCCTTTATTCCCGACCTGCTGGTGCGCCAGTGGCAGCTGCGGACCTTTTTCCTTGATGAAAGCTGGCGCATCGTCACTTATCCCTTTGTGCATCTGTCACTGACGCATGCGCTGTTTGTGATCGTCTTTACACTCGCGCTGGGGAACCTGATCGCGCATCAGTTCCGCGCATGGGCGGTTCTGGCGCTGTTCTTTGGCTCGGCGATTGGTGGAGCACTGGTCTATACGCTGGCGGATGCGCTTTTGCCGCAGTTCCGCTTTCAGGCGCTGATCGGGGGCTATCCGGCGGTCTATGGCTTTGTCGGTGCATTCACCTTTCTGCTTTGGACCCGGCTTGGGCAAGAGAACGCGAACCGGTTGCGTGCGTTTACGCTGATCGGGATGCTGCTGGCCTTTCAGCTGGTCTTTGCCATCCTGTTTCAGGACGGCAGCATGACCTGGATGGCCGAGATCGCGGGCTTTGGCTGCGGGTTCCTGCTGTCCTTTGTGCTGATCCCGGGCGGGATCGGGCGCGTGATGCGCCAGATCCGTCAACGCTGACGCCGGAAGCCTGCGCGCAGGTCCGAGGGACGGAAGGCCCCAAGGGCCATCGCCGCAGCGCCATAGGTTGCTATTCCGCCAAAGACCAGCGCGGCCAGCGCCAGATAGCGCGTGCCGGGGGTATGCAACGCCTCTTCGAACACCAGCATCAGCCCCCAGATCACCGCGCCCATCACCACAGAGGCGGCGCAGATGCGGGGCAGGCGATGGCGAAAGCGCGCGTCAAGCTGGGTCGCCTCGCCAAAGGCTCTGGTCCCGCGCCAAAGCTGTGCGGCCATGGTCCAGCCAGCGATAGTCGTGCCAAGCGCGGCTGCAGAAAAGCCGATAAAAGGGGCAAGCCCCAGCGCTGCCACCGCATTGACGATCATCGACCAGATGGCAAAGCGAAAGGGCGTGCGCGTATCTTCTCGCGCGAAATACAGCGGCTGCAGCACTTTTTGCAGGACAAACGCAGGCAGACCCAGCCCATAGATTGCCAGCGCCAGCGCTGTCGGCCCGACATCAGCGGCAAGAAAGGCGCCGCGCTGGAACAGGACCGAGATCAGCGGCTCGGCCGCGACCACCAGCGCCACGGCGGCGGGCACGGTCAGAAACAGCGCGAATTCGGCGGCGCGGTTATAGGCATGACGGCCACCATCCGTGTCCCCGGCCTTTAGCCGTCGCGAGATATCGGGCAGCAGCACGATCCCGATAGCGATACCGACCACCCCCAACGGCAGTTGATACAGCCGGTCGGCATTGGTCAGCCAGGCAATCGCCCCGTCAAAGAATGAACCCACCTGCCGCCCGACAAGCAGGTTGACCTGCACCACCCCCCCCGCAAGGACGGCGGGTGCGGCGATAGCCAGCAGGCGGCGCATATCGGGCGAAAGCCTTGGCCTGCGCAGGCGCAGCGGAAAGCCCATGCGCCTGGCCGCCCACCAGACGGTGAAAAGCTGCGCCAGCCCCGAGACCGGCGTTGACCATGCCATCGCCAGCCCCATATCCCAGCCGCGCCAGTCGGCCAGAAGCATCGCCGCAATCAGGATCAGGTTCATCAGCACCGGCGCGGCGGCGGCGGCCATGAAGCGCCCTCCCGCATTCAGCAACCCCGACAGCAGCGCCGTCAGCGAGATAAACAGAATATAGGGAAAGCAGATGCGGCCATAGATTACCGCAAGTTCGAACCGCTCGTCCCCCTGAAAGCCTGCTGCCTGCATAAGTACAAGCCACGGCATCACCAGATGCGCGATCAGCGACACCGCCAGCACGACTGTAAAGAGCCCCGAGAACGCCTCTTCGGCAAAGCCGCGCGGGTTGTCGTTGCTTTCCAGCCGCTTGGCGAACATAGGCACGAAAGCGGTGTTAAATGCGCCCTCGGCGAAAAAGCGGCGGAACATATTGGGCAGGGTGAAGGCGACGATATAGGCCTGCGCTATCGGGCCGGTGCCCAGATAGGCGGCGATCATCACATCGCGGACAAAGCCGACGATGCGGCTTGCCAGCGTCCACGCGCCGACCGAGAGAAAGCCGCGAATAAGTCTGATCGGTTGCATCCCTTGTCCCTTAGAACGTCCGGCCCAGGGGGCGCTCGGCCCGTTCGGCGCGCTCGGCCCCGTCCTTGATCGCCTGACGCAGCTTTTTCTCCAGCGCCTCGCGGCGGTTCTGCTGATGCAGTTTCAGTCCGAACATGTCCTTGACATAGAAGGTGTCTACCACCTGCGCCCCAAAGGTCGCGATAACCGCGCTGGCGATCTGGATGTGATTGTCGGCCAGCGTCCGGGTCAGGTCGTATAGCAGGCCGGGACGGTCGCGGGTATCGACCTCGATCACCGTATAGACGTCCGATGCCTCGTTATCGAAGGTGATATGGGTCGGGAAGCGAAATGCGGATTCGCGCTTTTTCGGCTTGTCGCGGCCGGCCAGCGCCTCACGCGCGACGATCTCGCCCTTCAGCGTGCGCTGGATCATGGCGCGCAGGCGGGGCAGGCGGTCGGACGCATAGGGATGGCCGTCCGCGTCCTGCAGCCAGAACACCGCCGTCGCAAAACCGTCCTTGGTGGTATAGGTGCGCGCGTCGACAATATTCGCGCCAACCAGCGCCAGAGCCCCGGCCATACGCGAAAAGATCCCCGGATGGTCGGCCAGCACAAATGCGGCCCGGGTTGCGTCGCGGTCGGTGTCGGGATGCAGGTCGGTGCGGATCTCGTCGTCGCCCAGATCCTTGAGCATCTCGGCAAAGACGTAATGCGTATCGGTCGGCAGCCCGGGCCAGTAGTTGTCGTAATGGCGGGCCAGCTCTGCCTTGATCTCTTTCGGCTCCCACCCCTTGGCGGCCAGCAGATGGCGCAGCGAGCGTTTGGCCTCGCCGATGCGCTTGTCGCGGTTCAGCTCTTCGAGGCCGTTTTCCAGCCCGCGTTCGGTTTCCTGATGCAGCTTGCGCAGCAGCATCGCTTTCCAGTTATTCCAGGTGCCGGGGCCGACGCCGCGGATATCGCAAACCGTCAGCACCAGCAGCATATCCAGCCGCTTGGTGGTCTTGACCGCCTTGGCAAAGTCCCGCAGCGTACGCGGATCGGCAATGTCGCGTTTCTGCGCCACATCCGACATCAGCAAGTGGTTGCGGATCAGCCATTCGATGGTCTCGATCTCATCCGCAGGCAGGCCGAAACGGGTGCAGACACGCCGGGCAAGGCGTGCGCCAAGGATCGAGTGATCCTCGGTCCGGCCCTTGCCGATGTCATGCAACAGCACCGCCAGATAGATTACCCGCCGGTTCACCTTGCCCTTCATGATCTTGCTGACCACGGGCAGGTCCTCGGCATCATCCCCACGCTCGATGGCGGCAAGGGCGGCAACGCATTGGATCAGGTGCTCGTCCACCGTGTAATGGTGATAGACGTTGAACTGCATCATCGCCACCACCGGAGCGAACTCGGGGATAAAGGCGGCCAGTACGCCCAGTTCATTCATCCGCCTGAGCGAGCGTTCGGGGTTGCCATGTTTCAGCAAGAGATCAAGGAAGATGCGCACCGCCTCGGGGTCCGAACGCATACTGTCGTCGATACGGTCCAGGTTGGCGGTCACGGCGCGCATGGCGTCGGGGTGGATCAGGATGCCGGTTCTTAACGCCTCTTCAAACAGCCGCAGAATATTCAGCGGATCGGACAGGAACTGCTTTTCATCGGCATAGGTCAGCCGGCCGCGATCAACGCGAAAGCCCGTGCGGACACGGCGCCGACGCTGAAACAGCATGTTCATGATCGGCGCTTTGTAGAGGTGGCGTGCCTCCAGCGCGACGAGGAACACCCGTGTCAGCTCACCCACCCTGGTCGCGTGCAGGAAATAGTCCTGCATAAAGATCTCGACCGCGCGGCGCCCGCCGAGGTCGCGATAGCCCATGCGCCTGGCAACCTCGACCTGCATGTCAAAGGTCAGCTGATCCTGAGAACGCCCGGCGATCAGATGCAGATGGCAGCGCACGGCCCAAAGGAAATCCTCGGCCTGCCAGAAGGTCAGATGCTCTTCACGGGTGAAAAAGCCCAGATCGACCAGTTCGACCGCACGGTCGACCCGGTGGATGTATTTGGCGATCCAGTACAGGGTCTGCAGGTCGCGCAGGCCGCCTTTGCCTTCTTTGACGTTCGGCTCAAGCACGTAGCGCTGGCCACCCTGACGGCGGTGGCGTTCGGCCCGCTCGGCCAGCTTGGCCTCGATGAACTGAGGGACGGTCTTGTCGAAAAGCTCGGACCACAGCCGGTCGCGCAGGGTCTCGGCGGCGGGGGCGTGACCGCAGATCAGCCGGTGTTCCAGCAGGCTGGTGCGGATGGTGATGTCGCCTGCACCCAACCGCAGGCAATCGTCGATCGACCGCGTGGACTGGCCGATTTTCAGCTTCAGATCCCACAGCATGTACAGCATCGATTCAACGACGCTTTCCGCCCAGCCGCTGACTTTCCACGGGGTCAGAAACAGCAGATCGACATCGGATTGCGGGGCCATTTCGGCGCGACCGTAACCGCCGATGGCAAGGATTGCCAACCGCTCGGCATCGGTGGGGTTCTGCGAAGGGTGCAGGATGGTGGTGGCGACGTGATGGATCGCCGTGACCGTGGCGTCGGTCAGGCTGGCGATGGCGCGCACGGTTTCCCGTGCGGCACGCGGGTGGGACATAAAGCCTGTGGCGATATCGGCCAGAGCCGCAGCGCGGGCCTCGGCCAGAATGGCAACTGTACGTGCCCTGATTTCGCGCGGTTCCGAGAGGTGCTGCAGCGCCCCGGCCAGCGTGGGCAGAAAGACCTCGGGCGCAAACAGTGAATGCGCCCCGGGCAGAGCCGGGGCGCTTTGCGGCAAATTCTCGCTATCCTTGGCGTTCAAGATCAGAACCCGAAGCCGCCAAAGCTGCGCGGAGCGGGATCCAGCACGACGACCTGCCCGCCGCGGACGGTGGCGACTGCCAATGCACGCTCGTTGGTGCCATCGCGCCGCAGGCGGAATGCGCCCGAAACCCCGGCAAAACCTGCGTTTTGCGTCAGGCCCGAGGTGGTCAGCGCATTGCGCTTGCCTGCCCGTACCAGCGCGGCGATGGCCGAAACGCCGTCATAGGCCAGCGAGCCCAGCTCATGCGGGGTTTCACCATAGGCGGCACGGTAACGCTGGTCGAACTGCGCCTTCATCGTCGTATCGGGGATGGCGAACCAGCCGCCCTGCACGCCGCGCAGCTGCAGCCGGGCCGAAGGCTGATCCCAGCGCGTCAGCCCCATCATCTGCACGCTGGCCGAGGTCACGCCGGCATCGGCCAGCTTATCGGTCAGATAGGGCAGAACTGCGCCCTGGTTTGCGGTCAGAAAGACCGCATCGACATTGCCCGACAGCGCCGCCTGGGCCACGTTCGGCACGATGCCGTCAATACCCTGCTTTGACAGCGGGTGGACGGCGGTTCCGACCAGCGTCGCGCGGTTTCGTTGGATCGCGCGCTCGATGGCGCGGGCGCCGACCTGACCAGCGGCGTCATCCTCGGCCACCATCAGGATGCGGCGCTTGCCATTGCGAACGCCGTATTTGACCAAGCGGTCGGCGACGTTGTCGAAGGTATTGCCCAGCACAAAGACGTTGCCGCCGGCAATGTCGGTGTTGTTGGAAAAAGACAGCACGTTGATGCCCTGCGGAGCCATGGCATTGCCAACCGCATTGGCGCTGTCAGCGAACAACGGGCCAAGGATGATCTTGGCCCCTTCGGCCACGGCCTTATTGGCTTGTGCAACTGCGGTTCCGGGTTCGGACCCTGCATTATAGATGCGCAGGTCGATGGTGGCTCCGCGCGCATCGGCCGCAGCCATTTTCGCCGAATTCGTCAGCGAGCGGGCAAGCCAGTCCAGATCTGCGCTGCCCGTACCGCCGGGCACCAGCAGCGCAACCGGGACGGGTTGCGACGGATCAATGGCTTGTCCGGTCTGAGGGCCCGAGGCCCCCATCTCGACCGGTTCGCAAGCGGCTAGGACCAGGGCGGAAAGGACGGCTCCGATGCGCACGAGCGGACGGCGCAGGCCGAAGGCGCCGCGGATCGTTTTCAGGACGGTCATGGCGTGATTCCCTGTTGGATCGAGGCTGGGGGTTTGCTGCGGGCAGGTTATTGCCATATTCCGGGCATGGCAACTTGCCCCGGCAATGAGAAAGGAGGCGGCGATGGAATACAGCGCCAATGCAGCAGGAACGGGCGCGAGGTCGCTGTCCCTGACCGTCTCGTCGGCAAGCCCCGGGCCCGGGCTTTATCTTGTCGCCACCCCCATCGGGGCGGCGCGGGACATCACGCTAAGGGCGCTCGATGTGCTGAATGCGGCAGATGTTCTTGCCGCAGAAGATACGCGTAACCTACGACATTTGCTGGATATTCACGGAATTCCTTTGCGCGGGCGCCGGCTTGTCGCCTATCACGATCACAACGCTGATCGTCAGCGCCCAGCTATTCTTGCCGCTTTGAGCGAGGGAAAGTCGGTCGCCTATGCCTCGGATGCGGGCACGCCGCTGGTGGCCGATCCCGGCTACCGCCTTGCGCGGGATGCCGCCGATGCGGGCTTTGTGGTCCGCGCTTTGCCCGGACCTTCGGCCGCGCTCGCGGCGCTTTCGGTGTCGGGGCTGCCAAGCGACAGGTTTCTCTTTGTCGGGTTCCCTCCGGCGGCGGCAGGAGCGCGGCGCAAATGGATCGAAAGCTGGAAAGGGGTCGATGCCACCGTGATCGTCTTTGAAAGCCCCAGACGCGTTAAGCAATTGTTGGAAAACTTGTGCGAGAGTGAGGCGAATCGTCCTACGGTGATTTGCAGAGAGCTGACAAAGAAGTTCGAAGAGGTGATGCACGGCACTGCGGCGGAACTGCTTGCGCGAATCCCTGATGAGGGGCTGCGCGGTGAGGTCGTCGTGCTGTTCGGGCGGCCAGAGCCGGTCGCAGCTGATGAACCGAGCCTGCGTTCCGCCTTGGGTGCTCTTCTGGATAAACTGCCGGTCAAGCAGGCCGCTGCAGAGGTGGCAACCCGATTTGGTCTGCCCCGGCGCGAGGTTTATGCGCTGGCCGTGGAAATGAGAAAGGAAGGCGAAAGTGGGAATGAGGAAGAAGGTTAAAACGGAGGCCCCCGCGGTGATGAGCTGGAATGCCCATCGCGGTGCTGTTTCCTGCTCCGCTGGCCGGCTTGCAGAAGAGGCGGTGGCTCGGGAATACTCTCAGAGCGGCTATCAGGTCATGTCTGAACGCTGGCGCGGGCGTAGCGGCGAAATCGACCTGATCCTGAGCAAGGGTGACGAATACATCTTTGTCGAGGTCAAGAAGTCGCGCAGCCATGATTGGGCGGCGCTCAGGCTTGGTGCCAGACAGATCGCGCGCATCTGTAATGCTGCGCTGGAATATTGCGGCCGCCTTCCTGCCGGGCTGTTGACCGCCATGAGGTTTGATGCCGCGCTTGTCGATCAGTTCGGGCGTGTCGAGATAATCGAGAACGCCTTTGGTGCCAACTGATCTGCATTGACTTGCAAAGCTTTGCTTTGCGCGCGACAACCCTGCACGTAACAGGCGGGAGTTGATAAGATGAGTCTCTATGTGGCTCTGCAGATGGACCCGATCGAGGATGTCTCGATTAATGGCGACAGCACCTTCCGGCTCGGGCTTGAAGCTGAAGTCCGTGGTCACCGGTTGTTTCAATATACCGCTGATCGGCTGAGCTATAGCGAAGGCCGGATCATGGCCCGCGGCCGTCACATCACGCTGCGGCGTGAGCTAGGGAACCATGTTACTTTCGGCGACTGGGTCGATGTCGATCTAGCGGAATTCGATGTGGTCTGGCTGCGTCAGGACCCGCCTTTCGATATGGGTTATATCACCACAACCCATCTTCTCGAACGTGTGCATCCAGATACCTATGTAGTCAACGATCCGTTCTGGGTACGCAACTGCCCTGAAAAGCTGCTCGTTCTTGATTTCCCTGACCTGACACCCCCCACTCTAATTACCCGCGATCTTGAGCAGATCCGCGCCTTCCGCGAGCGGCATGGGGATTTCATCCTGAAGCCTCTCTATGGCAACGGCGGGGTCGGCATCTTTCATATGCGCCCGGATGACCCGAACCTTTCTTCTCTGGTCGAGACCTTCCTTGCCAACAGCCGCGAGCCGATCATTGCGCAGAAATATCTGCCCGCCGTGGTCAAGGGGGACAAGCGTATCATTCTAGTCGACGGAGAGCCGGTCGGAGCCATCAATCGCGTTCCGGCAGCGGGTGAGGCGCGGTCAAACATGCATGTGGGCGGTCGTCCTGAAAAGATCGGACTAACGGAACGTGAGCATGATATTTGTACCCGGATTGGTCCGGTTCTGCGCGAGAAGGGACTGATTTTCACTGGCATCGACGTTATTGATGGCTGGCTGACCGAAATCAACGTGACCTCTCCTACCGGCATTCAAGAGCTGGAGCGCTTTGATGGGATCAATGCGGCAGCGTTGATTTGGGAAGCCATCGAGCGGAGATTGGGTGAGAAAGGGCCAGAGTGACTGCGGGCTGTTTGCGTCCCGTCGGCATTTTTAAGATATGCGGACGCGAGAAGTTCTGCTGATCCGGCATTAGCGTTTCAGGTTCACTCTGCATGAGGGATGAGCTTGAAACGTAACATGATGTCCCATGAGCACCTTGAACCTGCCCCGGTTCTGTTCCGGTGAGGTGCTCATGTTAAGCGGCCCTCTGCTCGCAGGCCGCGGGTGATTTCCAGCCGAGGGCTGAGTGTTTGCGCCGCGGGTTGTAGAAGCCATTGATGTATCCGAAGAGGGCGAT
>Ga0182743_1000383_pt1 | contig 57454 bp, 47 predicted proteins | sample eDN3rd30CKraftOP_FD_128522 | JGI IMG/M metagenome (GOLD analysis project Ga0182743, IMG submission 128522) | Enriched Organic Plus compost microbial communities from Emeryville, California, USA - eDNA 3rd pass 30_C Kraft OP (version 2) (version 2) ... | reverse complement strand
GACCAGACCCCCTGCCTGCAGACCAGCACGCCGGAGCCCTCGCCAGTGCGGCCCAGCGTCCCCTCGGGTGCGCAGGGATCACCGACGTTCCAGCCTTTTTCCAGATGCAGGCTGTCGCGCGCCTGCAGGTGCGTTCCGCTTCGCACCACGCCCTGGATCGTGGCATCGCCCTGGAAATCGGGATTCCGCGTATCGCGCACTCGCAAGTAGGCATCGCCGGCTCCTGCCCCACCCTGCTGCCCCAAGAGAGGCCGGACCGCCAGGGCCACGGTGCCCGGCGCCCAATCGGCGGCCCCCTCTTCGGGCACAGGAAAGCGCAGTCCGGCCCCGCTCAGGAAACCGGGCCGGTGCGGCCACACCACCAGCCCGCGTCCCTCGGCTGCCTGCAGCCATTCGGCCACCAGGGCCTCGTCCACCCCGCCCGTGCGGCCCTGCAGCGCAGGACGCGCATGCACCAGCGCCCAGACCCGGCAGGACGCCCCCGGACACGCGCCCTCGCGCATCACTCGCAGCCCCAGTGTCCGGCGCAACGGCCCCGCGGTCTGCCAGCTCCCGGCCAGCAAGCCGGCCGACCGCAATTCGTCCCAGCGCGGAGCCGTCCAGTCGGCATAGCCCTGTACCGCCAGGGCATCGCCCGATTCAGCCTCGCCAAGATCGGCAGCGTGGCGCGACAGGAAAGCCTCGGCCGCATCACGGGCGGCATCCATCCACGCGGCCAGGGAACGGGCCTGAAGCGCCCGGACGCGATGCGCCCATTCCTGGCCGGCCCAGACCGCGGCGACCAGGGCCAGCAATGCAACGACCATGCTCTCAAGGAGCAGGGAGCCTTTCTGAGCGCGGAACACCGGCCGTCCTCCGGACACGGGATCAGCTGACATGGAACACGAACTGGTTGACGTCGCCCCTGGCGCATGCCGACTCCACCGACAGCGCGTTGTAGGTCGTGTCCTCGTCCTTGACCGTGCGGGCGGCGCCGCTGCCGGCCTCGACCGTGATGCGTCCGGCGACGCGCTGCAGCACGGACGCGATCGAGGGGCAGGCCACATGGTTCACCTTTTTCAGGCGCAGCAGGAACGCCGCGCCGGCATCCGCCGATTCAACCTCGACGGTACCGCCGCTTCCCAATCCATGCAGCACGGCCCCGTCGTTCGACAAGGTCAGTACGGTGGAATCCGCCACCATGGCCGCCAGATTGGCCGTGCCGACGTTCTCGTACGGCGCATCCGCCGCGGTGCCGGCATTGACACGCACATGCATGACGAAGCGGGCCAGTTCCTGGCCGACCTTGGGCACTTTGTTCTCCATCACGTAGCCGCCGATGGCGGGAATGCCGATGACCGCGATCAGCAGCACGATGGCCGTGACGATCGAGACTTCGACCAGGGAGAACCCCGCCTGCCCCGTCCGGCGCCGCGCCGCGCGCGATTGATCCAAGCTTTGCATGAAGACTCCTTTGCCGGATGACCGGCTCACGAAAGAACCGGTCCGTCAGGAACCGGCATGAAACATCATCCAGCCGCGCCGCAGTTCGTCGAGCGCGGCGTAGTGCCACAGGCCGATCCCCAGCACGGCCGCCGCCCCCAGCAGCAGCGCCGTCCAGCGCAGCGCCAGGGCCTGGCCGCGGACCCGGTCCAGCCACCGGCCCGCCATCCGCCGATGGACGGCCTGCAGCCCGGCCTGCAGGCCGCACGCCGCGGCCATATCTTCCAGGTACCAGTACAGGTCGCGATCCAGCAGCCCGGTATCGAAAGCCTCCGCACCGGCCAGTCCCTGGTCGATCCGTTCGGCGGCGCATTCCAGGTGGTCGCCCAGCCAGGGGCTGGCGTCCTCCAGGAACAACAGGATCACGGGCCGCAATTGAACCGAACCGCCCGCGCCGGGCTGCAGCAGGATGGAAACCAGGGCCAGAAGGCGCAGCGCCTGCACCTGGCGATACAGGCGCCAGGGGCCGTGGCGGTCCAGCCGGCGGCGCAAAGGACCGCGCCAGCGTGGCAGGGAATGCAGGCCGGCCACCAGCAATGCGCAGATTCCCGCCGGCAGCCAGGCACCCCACGCCCGCAGCCAATCCGCGCCTGTGAACAGCGCCCGCGACCAATCACCCAGATAGGCATCCGGCAGGCCCAGGAAGGCCTGCCGCAGGGCGGGCACCGTCCATTGCGGCAAGGCCAGGAGCAGCAGGCTGGCCGCCAGCAGGGCCGCGGCGGCCGAGCCCAGCGTGGCCCAGAGCATGCGCCGGGCCCTGATCAGCAGCGCCAGATGGTCGGACAGGGCCCGGAAGCAGGCCAGCAGCCGGGCATTGCCGTACGCCTGGGCTGCACGCACCAGTGCCAGTTCGTCCGCCGGGAAGCTGCCCAGCCAGGTGGCGTGCAGGTCGCCGCCGCTTGCTTCGCAGGCCCGCGCCCAGGCTCCCGACAGGCGTCCGCGCACCGTGCCCTGGCCGTGGCGCGCGGCATCGCGATCGAAAAGCTCCCGCAGGGTCAGGCGGCCCTGCGCCCCCAGCAGCACCGCCTGGAGATAATCGAAGTAATCCGCGCGCGCCCCCGCGAACCGCCAGGCATCCAGGCGCAGGCGCAGCCGTGCCAGCATCGCTCCGAACCGCGTCATCCGTGGCCTCCCGATTCAGCCGGACAGGAAGGCGCGCGCACACCGGCCGGCAGCCGGCCCTGTCGCAACAGCAGGGTTTCGAACGCCATGAACCGGGTCTCGACATCGCGCGGATCCACCAGGCCCGCAGCGGCCTTTTCCATCGCGTGCGCCATGGCGCTGGCACGCGGATCCGGCACATAGCCGTTGTCGCCTGCCGTGCCGGGCAGGCCGGGCTCCAGGCACTCGGCGGCCACGGTCCGCCCGTCATAGCCGAAGAGCTCCGGCAGCGCCACCTGGCGGCAATGCGCGCAGCCCCCGGGATTGCGCAGGCGCAACGCCGATGGATCGCCTCCCCAGGCCAGGGCGATCCACCCGAGCCACTCCCGCCAATGCCCGGCATCGCCGCTCCGTTGCTGGCGCACGAGTTCTGCGGGATCGGCCGGAACCGCGCAGCGCGCGCACAGTTGGGGCAGCAGCGCCTGGTAGACGAGCAGCTTGAGAATGCCCGGCGTGGCCAGGAAGTCGCGCGGCACCGCGATGAAATCGGAAGCCAGCCGGTCGACGATGGCCCGTGCGGAAGGCGCATGCACGGTGGTATAGACATTCACACCGGATCCGGCCAGATCCATGAAGGCCAACCCGCTTTCCGCGTCGCGAATTTCCCCCAGCAGCACATCGGTCATGGCCGAACGCTTCAGGGTGCGCAGCTTGGCGGCATAGCGGCCATGAGCCTGCTGATCCAGATCCCTGCCGATGGTGTTCTGCACGGCGCGGTCGATCCGGTATTCCACCGGCTCTTCCAGCGTGATGATCTTGCGGTGTGCCGGCAAGCCGCGGATCAGGGTCGCCAGCGTCGTCGACTTGCCCGAGCCCACGGTTCCCGCGAACACCAGGGCCCCGCCTTCGGATTTCAAGACCCGCTCGAAGCAGGCGATCTGGTCGGACCGGTAGCCCAGCCCCGCCAGGGTCGCGGGGCTGACTGCGGCATCGCGCGAAAGGAAGCGCAGGCAGACGCTGGGTCCCCGATCGGCCGCGAGCGAAGCCCAACGCAAGGTATAGGCGCGGCCATCCACGCGGCGCAGCAGGCTGCCCTGCTGCTCCAGCAGCGGATCGAACACCGCCCCATTGCCGCCCAGGATGTCCATCCAGGCCACCGCAAGCACGTCCTGCAGCAGCCCGGTCGGCATGCGGCGGAAGCGTTCGGGGGCCACATAGCGGCCGGCCACGGTATAGCGGACCTCGGATTCCGCCGCATCGCGGTGAATGTTCAGGTGCAGGTCCGTCGCGCCCTGGCGCACGCCCCATTCGACCAGATCCTGGAACACCCCGGCCAGGGCGGTCGGCGTGCGGTCGCCCCCCTGCGCCAGCACCGCCGCGCCGCCCTCGCGCGACAGGGCCAGCAGCAGGGCCGCGGGCAGGACGTAACGGGCCGGATCGGACAGGACGCGCCCGGCTTCGCGCAAACGCCGCTCCAGCGCGTCGGCCTGGTCGCTGCCGACATATTCGGCCCGTGCCAGCAGCGTGACGCTGCCGTCGGCCCGCTCGACCGGACAGATCCGGTCGGCAAGCGACTGGACGCCCAGGTCCCGCGCCAGCACGCGCCTGACCTCGGGGCGCAGCGCCGACAGCTGGCCGGAGTGATCGATGACGCCGGCCCGGGCCGGATCGAAAGGCTGCGGGGGCTCGGCCAGCGACAGAGCGTGAGACCAGGGTCTCATGGCCGCGCCTCGCCCAGCAGCATGCGCAGGCACAGGGAGTGGCGGTCCTGGCCGCGTTCGAGCTGCACGCAGGCGCCGTTCATGCCGCGCAACTGATACACCCCCGGATCACCCGCATGGCCGGCTGGCCAGGCCTGCCCACGCACATACAGGTAGGCGCGGCGGCCAACCTGGACCTCGGCCATCAGGGCTCGCCCGACCCCGTACAGCGCCACCAGGCGGGGTTCCAGCACGGGGCGCACGGCCTGCTCGGGTACCGGACGGCCGCCCTGTCCGCCGCCGACAGGCGGGTGCAGGGCGTCCCTGAGATCCTGTTGCATGAGTTCGCGCACCGACTGGCTTTCCCAGCGGGTTTGGGGATCCTCCGGCATGCGGCCGGCCGTGGCCGGCACCCCAGGAGGCACGACCCCGGCCTGCGTCTGCGCATGGGCTGGAACCGGGGTGCACCACGCCAGCGCCAGCCACAGCCACGCTGCAGGCAGGCTGCGCAGGGATGGAATGAACGGGCCCCGGCTCACGGCGCGGGGCGCCCACGTCTGGCGCACGGCTTCACGATCGGTTTTCATAAACGCTTCCTTCGAGATGCAGGATCAGACGGCTCGCACGCACGCCCGGACGAACACCCGGCGCCAATGTCAGCGCAGCCTTGTGCCAGGAGACGGCGCGAGCCAGCGGCGCCAGCAGCGCGCCCGAACGCAGCGGCCCTTCGACTCGCAAGGCGCGGACGGCCAGGACAGGGAAATCCTGGGGCGGCGGCAACGGCCGGCCCCGGACATCGTGCGGCGCCGGCACCGTCAGCGGCCGTGCCGCATCCAGCCGCAGCACGGAAAAGGCCGGCAGCACCGCCTGCAGCGCGCTGGCCCAGTCGCGGTCCAGGAGCGCCGCACGCGGCAGGCTGCGCGGTTCGGAGCGCTGCCCCGGCAAGGACAGGGTCCAGGTGGCGCGGGCGATATCCAGGGAAGGGAAATCCAGCCGCCAGCCGGCAGGCGCGGCCTGCAGCAGGGAACGGTTGTCCGCTGGCGGCCCCTGGCGGCGGTACTCGCCCACGCATTGCCAGAGCGCGCCTTCGGGCCGCGGCTGGCAACGCAACGCATGCAAGCTCCAGCCCCCGAGCCGCGCCGGCTGCCGGTACAGGGAATCCAGCAGAGCCCGGGTACCCGCTTCACCATGGAGCGGACGCTGCGCCAGCACACGATCCAGCGCCGCATGCCAGCCAGCGCTGGCATCGGGGTCGGGTGCGGCAGCCGCATCCGCGCCGCCGGCTCGGTACAGCCAGCCGGCCACCCCCAGGCCGGTCATCAGGACCAGCAGCGCAAGACGCAGTCCCCGCCGCCGCACCGGTTCCAGGGGACGGCGTGCGGTTGCCTCGCCGGCCAGGTCTTCCGCCAGTCCCGCCGCCGCGAGCAGCTCCAGCTTCGGGTGCGCCAGGCGCAGGGCGTCCACCGCTTCGCATGCCAGGCCGGGATCGGGATAGCCCCGGTCGGCACGAGCCAGGGCCACGCCTTCGTGTGCAGCGAGCACATGCCAGGTCTCCGCATCCAGCGGCAGAACGCAGGCCACGCTGCCGCGCGGGTGGCGGCGTGCCAGCAAGTCCGCCGCGGACCAGCAGGCCAGCCCGGGAGGCAGGCCGCGGGCCAGCCCCAGCGCGGCGGGCGGATCGCCTGAGACCGCCTGGTGGGAAGCCCCCAGGCGGCGCGCTTTGCCTCGGGCCGCCTCCGGGTCGCCCAGCAGCGGCACCCAGTCCAACCCGAAGGCCAGGGGCACGCCACCCACCCAGACGAGCCGTGCCGCCCGCGCCATGTCAGAGGCCCTCCTCGACTTGGGCGGTGATGATCAATACCGTGGTCAGCCGCTGGGCGTTGAGCTGGTTGCCGCCGCCGAACAGCGCGGGCACGCCCGGGTTCAGGCGGCGCTCGGTCGACTCGGCGGTCTGCCGGTCGAACCCCGACACCACCAGCGGCTGCCCCGGCTGCAACGCCAGTTGCTGGACGGTCCCGTTGCCCTCGATGGTCAGCTGCTGCAACTGCAAGGGGTGGTCCTTGTCGCCGAAGGTCACGGTCTTGAGAGGCTGGGCCACGGTATTGTCATAAGCCAGCGACAGCAGGATACGGCCATCTTCCTGGGCATCGGGCACCAGGGTCAGCAGGGATCCGACGGTCTCGGCCTTCTGGTTGACGGACACGGCGGGAACCGCCAGGCCGGTGGCGCCGGTGACTGGCGTGGTCTCGATCCGGTCGATATAGGAAAACGTCGTGCGCACCGCATGCGACACCGGCCGGCGGTTCAGGCTGAGCATCGGGACGCTGCTGCGCCGCACCAGCTGGACGGACTCTCCCAGGGCCCGGATGACGGCCTCGCTGCCGGAAAAGGAACCCTGGACGACCTCGGCGCCCAGCCGCCCGCTCGCCCCGCCGGCCAGGGCAGGCACCGCCAGGCCGGCTGCCAGGCGGGCGCCGGAAAAGACGAGATTCCAGTCGATGCCCGCATGGGCATGCTCGCTGAGCGCCACGGTCAGCTCTTCGAAGACCAGGCGCACGCGCCGCGTCATGGCGCGGTTTTCCTGGTCCAGGTAGCGGGCGATGCGATCCAGCACGTCGGGCGTATCGGTGACGACCACCGATGCCCCGGCCCCGGATTCCGCCACCAGCACACCGGCCCGGGACAGGAACGGCTCGATCCGGGCGCGGACGGTTTTCATCACATCCTGGTCGCCGCTGCTGAGATGCGTGCCCGAAGTGCTGACGAAACCGCCTTCGGACGCATCCCGCCCCTGCCCCAGCGACGCCTGGACACGTGCATCCAGCGCCAGCGCCTGGACATTGAAGACCCGCGTGTCGGTGCGGAAGAATTCGATGCGGTCCCGCTCGTAGCGCCAGCGCACTCCCAGATGCGCGCACAGGCGGTCGAGGATCTGAGGCAGGGGGGCCGGGCCGGACGCCAGGTCGAATTGCCCGGCCGGGTCGTCTGCCGCCGCACCCTGCCCCGCCCCGCCCGCCAGGCGCGGCAGGAAAAGCCCGGCCGGCAACAGGGCATCCGGGCGCACGTGGACGGGGATCCCGGTGACGGCTGCGATGCGCCGCGCGATGCGGCGCAGATCGCCGGTGCCATCGGCGAACAGCAGCGTCGTCTGGACACGGGCGCGCAGCGGTGCCGGCAGCGTCAGTTCGCGGTCCAGCGGCCGGGCTCGCCCTGCGATCCAGGGGCGGTCGATGTCCTGGGCGTCCCGGCGCGCCCCGGCGTCGGTTGCGGCTCGGGAAAACCGGCCGTGCTCGCGGGATGCGGTTTCACCCGCCCGCTGGAAATCTCCCGCGGCCTGGCGCAGGCGTTCGGAAAACGCGCAGCCGGACAACCCCAGACACAGGCACAGCAGGGTGGGACCCAGGCGGCGGGGCTTCACGAGTCGGCTCCCGGCACCCGGGTGCGGTCGCAGCGCTGCGCCAGCGGCACCACGCGCAGGACCCGGTTGGCGTAGAAACAGGGCTGGACAGGGCGGTCCCCGAGTTCGGTGGCGGACAGCAGGCCGCGCACGGCAGCGCGGAACGAATCCCCGAAGGCGGCCGAGCCGGCCAGGGGAATATCGGCATCCACGTCCCAGTGTTCGGCTTCGAAGGTCCAGCCCGCGGCATGCGCCCAGCGCCCCAGCGCCCGCCGCACGTTGCCATCGGCCGGCGAGACCTGGAAGGAAAGAGGACGGTTTCCCGCCGCATCCCGGCCGTTGGGTGCGGGTCCGTTCCGAACGGCCGCATCACCGGCGGGCATGGCCGGGGGCGCCATGGGCGCAGGCGGCACGGATGGCGGCGGCGGCACCGGCGGGGATCCTGCCGGCGCCACCACCATCCGGACCGGGGACCGCGAGGATTCGGGGCCTGGTTCAGGCGCCGCCGCGGCAGGCATCACCGCGCCCGCGCCGTTTTCCGCAAAGGGCGTGGACGCAGGCGCAAATGCAGCGGCGTTTCCGGGCGAGCCCGCGGATTCGCGCCAGGCCTGGGCCTGCGACAGGCCGCCGCGCAGGACGATGTGCGCCGGCACGCCGCTCAGGACCAGGTAGTCTCGATCCCGGCGGGGCCGCAACAGCCGGTCGCCTCGGGCGGTACGCTCGAACAGGGCGGGCGCCGCCTGGCCCTGGGGATACTGCAGCCAGGTCTCGCGCCCGTCGTCGAAGACCTGCAGCGGCGCCAGGGCCGGATCGCCCGCGATCCGCCAGTCGAAGCGGTAGACGGCGGGCTCCGCCCGCATCCCCGCCAGCCCGCGCCACAAGGCGTTGTCCGCGGGGACGGCACAGCCCCCGATACCCGCCAGCAACAGCACCGCTCCCAGCAACCTGACCATTTTTCCCCCTCGACGACACTGTCGTGCATCACGGGGGTCATGGTGACGCGGCCGGGAGCGAGCCGCCAGACTGGGAAATACGAACGGATCAATCGGTCCGCGTCCGCATGCGATCCGGAGGAAGGGAACCCAGTCCCGCGGCCGTCTCAATCAAGCGGTGAGGACAAGCTCCCTGCCTTCTCTTCAGGAGATCTCATGCGCGCAGAATCCCCCGCAACCCTTCGGGCAACGGGGGGAGCGGTCAGCGCTGGCGCACCAGCTTGTTGGCTTCGGCCGCCGCCACGTTCAGCGCCGTGACGGCTGGCTGTTGGCCGCTCAGGGCGGAATCCAGGATCTGCTGGAAACGCGAACGGATGGCCGGATAGTTGTGGATGCGGAAGCCCTGGGCCGTCAGGGTCGCCTTGCGGCTGTAGACGGCCACCAAGTCGCGCCACTGGCCCAGGTTGGCGTAATAGCCGGCCGGCGTGGCATCGAACGCGGCCTGGGTCAGCGGCAGGTAGCCGGTCTGCTGGTACCAGCGTGCCGCCTGCTCGGGCTGCGACAGCCAGCCCAGGAAGGCAGCCGTGGCATCGGTGACCGGCTTGGCGGTCTTCATGACCCACAGGCCCGCGCCGCTGACGAAGGGGTTGCCGGGCGTGCGCGTGACTTCGGGATAGTACGGCAGGCCGGACACCGCGTAATGCAGCTTGCGCTGGCTGAGGAATTCGCCGATATGGCCCGAGCTGGACATCAGCACGGCGCATTCGCCCTGTGCGAAGCGGCTGATGGAACGCATGCCGGCATCCGGGCGCACCATGATCTCGGAGCGTACCCAGCTGATCATCAGGGACAGATGGCGCACGTACGTGGAATCGAAGGAAAAACTGGGCAGGCCCTTGGCCTTCAGGCCGTTGTCGGCGCTGGCATAGAGCTGGTTGTTGACCGCCGCCAGGTTTTCGAGGTTGATCGACACCGGCAGGTCGGAAGTCAGCGGGCACTTGCGCGAGCCATTGTTGGCCAGGGTGACGAGCTGGCCCTGCAGTTCGATCCAGGTGCGCTGCGGCACCGCGGGGGCCAGGCCGGCCTTCTTGAAGGCGTCCTGGTTGTAATACATGACCGGGATTTCCAGCATGTACGGGAAGGCCATCAGCTGACCCTTGGCGTCGTGGATGAAGGCATTGTCCGGCGACACGAACCAGCGCGTGTTCTTCAGCGCCGAGGACTTCTGCAGCACGTGGAACGGCTGCACGTAGCTGCGCTGGGCAATGTCTTCCAGCGTGTGGCTGTCGCCGATCTGCGCCAGGGCGGGCAGGTTCTTGGACTGGGCCGCGGCCCCCAGCGCCTGGTCGAGCGCCTCCGGCGTGTCGAACGCGCGCACCACGACCTTGACGTCGGACTGGCTGCGGTTATAGGCCTTGACCAGGTCCTGGAAAATTTCGGCATTGTGGCCGTGAAGGGTATGCCAGACCGGCACTTCGGTCGCCGCCCAGGCGGGGACGACGGCAACGGCGGCGGCAAGCGTCCAGACAGCGCGCATCCCCGGACGCAACACGCCGGAGCCGAAAGAAAGATTCATGATGAGTCAATCCAAAAAAGGAAAGTCGATATCCGGCGTCCGGCCGGACACCAGGTCAGCCAGCACCCTGCCGGAACCCGCTCCCATGGTCCAGCCAAGACTGCCATGGCCCGTGTTCAGGTAGAGATTGCGTATGCGGGTACGGCCGATCAGTGGGACGTTGGAAGGCGTCGTGGGCCGCAGGCCGGACCAGAACTGAACATTAGCAAAATCAAGGGCACTTGGGAACAGCGCACGGGCGTGCTCGACCAGGTGATTGCAACGGCCGGTATCCAGGGCACGGGAATAGCCGCCGATCTCGGCCGTGCCCGCCATGCGCAGCCGGTCGCCCAGGCGTGAAAACACGATCTTGGCTTCCTGGTCGACCAGGCTGACCATGGGCGCGGCATCCGGGTCCCGCAGGCGGAAGGTGGCCGAATAACCCTTGGCCGGCCAGACCGGGCAGGCCAGGCCCAGCGGCACGGCGATCCCGGGGGTGAAACTGCCCAGGGCCAGCACGTAGGCATCTGCCTGCAGGGGCCGGAAATAACCGTCGGGCTCGATCAGCTCGGCCACGGAAATGCGCCCGTCCACGGGCACCAGCCGGTTCACCCGGGTTCCGTAGCGGAAGGTCACGCCCGCTTCCCGCGCCTTTTCGGCCAGGGCCCGTGTGAACAGGTGCACGTCGCCGGACTCGTCGTCGGCCGTGAAATCGCCGCCGATGATCGGATCCCGGGACGCCGCCAGGGCCGGCTCGATGCGCAGCACCTCGGCCGCATCGACGATGCGCCGGTCGATGCCGAGTTCGCGCATCTGCGCGGCGCTGGCCTGCGCATGTTCGAATTCGCGCGGATCGCGATAGAAGGCCAGGATGCCGCGTTCCAGGTGATCGTATTCGATGTCCAGTTCCGCCCGCAGCTCGCGCAGCGTGGCGCGGCTGTACTTTGCCAGGGTCACCATGGCGCGCAGGTTCGGCGCGAAACGCGATTCGCGGCATTCTGCCAGGAAGCGCGCGCACCACAGCCATTGGCGAGGATCCAGGCGCGGCGACACGCGCAGCGGCGCATCGGCGCGCCCGAGCCAGCGCAGCACCTTGCGCAGCGTATGCTTGCTGGCCCAGGGCTCGGCATAGCAGACGGAGATCTGGCCGCCATTGGCCCGGCTGGTCTCCAGGGCCGCGCCCGCCCGGCGCTCGATGACCTCGACTTCATGGCCGGCGCGCGCCAGCCACCAAGCGCTGGACACCCCGATGATGCCCGCGCCAAAGACCGCAACTTTCATCGCTGGGCCGTCCCGATACGGAAAACGCCCCCGTCGGGCCGCAGCCCCCGGGCGGCACGCGGACTGCGAGGCAGGGAGCAGCCCGACAAAGCATGGAGGGCCGGTTTCATGCCTCGGCTCCGATCCGGTCCGCGACGGACGTGAAGGCGTCTGCGTGGAAGGCGTCGGGCTGCAGCCCGCAAGATTTCACGAAGTCGCGGCGCGCGGCCTCGACCATGACCGGGGCGCCGCAAGCGTAGACCTGATGGCCGGACAGGTCGGGCAGATCTTCCATGACGGCCTGGTGGACCAGGCCGGTGCGCCCCGTCCAGCCATCGCCGGCAACGGCCTCGGATAAAACCGGCACGAAACGGAAGCCAGGCAGTTGATCCTGCCATCCGAGTGCCATGTCCTGCCGGTACAGGTCGGCGGGGCGGCGCCCGCCCCAGTACAGCGTGGCCGGGCGCGTATCGCCCCGGGCCAGCATGCCTTCGATCATGGCCTGGATGGGAGCGAATCCCGTACCGCTGGCCAGGAAGACGATCGGCCGGACGTCGTCGGGATCCAGGAAGAACGACCCCAGCGGTCCTTCGATGCGCAGGATTTCGCGCGGCTTGAGCGGCTCGGCGCCTTCGCCGAAGACCCGGCTGGTGAACAGCCCGCCGGGCATGTGGCGCACATGCAGGCGCACCCGATGGTCTTCGGCCCGGGCGCAGGCCATGGAGTAGCTGCGCCGGCTGCCGTCCTTGAGGATGAATTCCAGGTACTGCCCGGGCTGGAAGCGGAAGGCCTCGGCCGAGGGCAGCTGCAGGGTGATTTCCATCACATCGGGTGCCAGGGGCTCCAGGGACAGCACGCGCACGGGCATCTTGCGCACCACGATATCGTCGGCCATGCGGATTTCGCGGGCCTCGATCACCAGGTCGGAGGCAGGATGCGCCTGGCACAGCAGGGTGTGCCCCCGCGCCAGGTCGGCTGCGTCCAGGATGCGGGCCGGCGCGGGTCCCGCGTCGTATTCGCCCGAGACCACCCGGCCCTCGCAGGTGGAGCAGGTGCCGTTGCGGCAGCTGTAGGGCAGGACGATGCCGGCCGCCAGGGCTGCATCCAGGACCGTCTGCCCCGGCTCGACCGTGAATTCCCGGTTGGCCGGCAGCACCGTGACCTTGAAACTCATGTTGTGGATTCCATCGGCATGTTGCAGGAGCCCTATTCTAGTCCCCCGATCCCGGCCAGAGGCTGGGCTGCTTGATCTTGACGTCCAGCAGGCGTCCCTTGCGGGCCCGGCGGCCGGCATACTGGGCCAGTTCCTCGGGCGTCAGGATCAATTCCGTATCGCGCGCCCGGTAGACGCCCCGCAGCACCACGCCCGAGGCACCCACGCCGGCCCACTGGGCAATGCGGTCGTCCTCGTCCAGCCCCATCAGGATGGTGCCGCGTCCGCCGCTGGACAGGGTCTTGAGCTCGTCGAGCGCCACCACCAGGAACTTGCCCTTGCGGCTGAGCAGGGCAACGGCCGTGTCGTCCGGCCGCAACAGCAGCGGCTTGAGCAGCGTATCGCCCTTGTCCAGCGTCATGTATTGCTTGCCGGCATGCTGGCGCGTGGACAGGTCGCCGACCCGCGCCAGGAACCCATAGCCGGACGCCACGCCCAGCAGCACCCGGCGGTCCGGCTCGCCAGCCAGCATATGGACGATGCGGCTGCCCGGCTCCAGGTCGATCATCGAGGTCACCGGCTGCCCGTCGCCGCGGGCCGAGGGCAGGCTGGCCACCGCGATGCTGTAGGAACGGCCGGTGCTCGACAGGGCCATGAGTTCGTGCGTGCTGCGGCATTCGATGGCGTCGTACAGGGCGTCGCCGGTCTTGAAACCGAACTGTGCCGGGTCGTGGCCATGGCCCTGGCGGGCGCGCAGCCATCCCTTCTGGGAGACCACCACCGTGACGGGCTCGTCCACCACCTGGGCCTCCAGGACGGCGCGCTCGGCCGGCTCGATCAGCGTGCGGCGATCGTCGCCGTACTGCTTGGCGTCGGCCTCGATCTCGCGGATCATCAGGCGCTTGAAGGCGGCGGGATCATCCAGCAGTTCCTGCAGCGCCTGCCGTTCCTCGCGCTTCTGCGTCAGTTCCTGCTCGATGCGGATGCCCTCGAGGCGAGCCAGCTGGCGCAGGCGCATTTCAAGGATGTCGTCGGCCTGGCGCTCGGTGAGGCCGAAGCGCTCCATCAGCGCCGCCCGGGGCTCGTCCGCCTCGCGGATGGTGCGGATGACCTCGTCCACGTTCAGGTAGACGATGCTGCGGCCTTCCAGGATATGGATCCGGTCCAGCACCTTGTCCAGGCGATGGCGTGTGCGCCGCGTGACCGTCTGCGCGCGGAAGGCCAGCCAGGATTCCAGGACCTGGCGCAGGCTGCGCTGGCCGGGGCGCCCGTCGGTATCGATGCACACCAGGTTGATCGGCACATTGCCTTCCAGGCCGGTGCGCACGAGCAGCATGTTGACGAATTCGTCGCGGTCGATGCGGCTGGTCTTGGGCTCGAAGACCAGCCGCACGGCATCCTGCTTGCCGGACTCGTCACGCACCGAGTCCAGCATGCCCAGCACCAGCGCCTTGGTCTGCTGCTGCTCGGCCGACAGGGACTTCTTGCCGGCGCGCGGCTTGGGATTGGTCAGGTCCTCGATGGTTTCCAGGATCTTCTGGGCCGAGGCGCCGGGCGGCAGCTCGGTGACCACCAGTTGCCACTGGCCGCGGGCCATGTCCTCGAAATGCCAGCGCGCGCGGGCCTTCAGGGTGCCCCGGCCGCTGGCGTAGACCTGCGCGATGTCCTCGGCAGGCGTGATGATCTGACCGCCGCCGGGGAAATCCGGCCCCGGCACCAGGGTGTACAGGTCCTCGTCGGGCAGGTTCGGCTTGCGCAGCAGGGCCACGCAGGCGCTCGCGATCTCGCGCAGGTTGTGCGAAGGAATTTCGGTGGCCATCCCCACCGCGATGCCCGAGGCGCCGTTCAGCAGCATGACGGGCAGGCGCGCAGGCAGGCACACGGGCTCCTGCTGGCTGCCGTCGTAGTTGGGCACGAAATCGACCGTGCCCTCGTCCAGTTCGTCGAGCAGCAGCCGGGAAAACGGCGTCAGGCGCGCCTCGGTGTAGCGCATGGCGGCGGCGTTGTCGCCGTCGCGCGAGCCGAAATTGCCCTGCCCGTCGATCAGGGGATAGCGCAGCACGAAATCCTGCGCCATGCGCACCATGGCGTCATAGGCCGCCTGGTCGCCGTGCGGGTGGTATTTGCCCAGCACATCGCCCACCACGCGGGCGGACTTCACGGGCCGGGCCTGCGGCCCCAGCCCCATGGCGTCCATGGCGTACAGGATGCGGCGCTGCACCGGTTTCTGGCCGTCGGACACTTCCGGCAGCGCTCGGCCGCGCACCACCGACACGGCATAGTCCAGGTACGCCTGCTCGGCATAGCGCGCCAGCACCAGGCCGTCGTCGTCGCCCGTCGATTCAGTCAGATTCAGATCCATTCCAGTCCCTTCAAACATCCACGTCGGCCAGGTTGCCCTTTTCTTCCAGCCAGCTGCGCCGCTGGGCAGCCTCGCCGCGGGCCATCAGCATCTCGAACATGCGCGCCGAGGCTGTCAGGCCCTCGTCGCCATGGCGCACCTGCACCAGACGGCGGGTATCCGGATTCAGTGTCGTGTCCCAGAGCTGCTCGGCGTTCATTTCGCCCAGGCCCTTGAAGCGGCTGATGCGCCAGCCGCCTTCGCGCAGGCCCTCGCCGCGCAGCTTGTCCAGCACCGAGTCGAGTTCCGCCTGGTCCAGGCAGTAAAGCTTGCGCGCCGGGCGCTTGCCTGCGGCCGGCACGTCCACGCGGAACAGCGGCGGGCGGGCGATGTACACGTGTCCCGCCTCGATCAGGCGCGGGAAATGGCGCAGGAACAGGGTCAGCAACAGCACCTGGATGTGTGCGCCATCCACGTCGGCGTCCGACAGGATGCAGATGCGGCCGTAGCGCAGCCCCGAAAGATCGGCTTCCTGGCCGGGGCCATGCGGATCGACGCCGATCGCCACGGAGATGTCGTGGATTTCCTGGTTGGCGAACAATCGGTCGCGCTCGACTTCCCAGGCGTTCAGGATTTTGCCGCGCAGCGGCAGGATGGCCTGGAATTCCTTGTCGCGACCCATCTTGGCCGAGCCGCCGGCGGAATCGCCTTCCACCAGGAAGACTTCGGTGCGGCTGACGTCCGTCGATTCGCAGTCGGTCAGCTTGCCCGGCAGCACGGCCACCCCCGAGCCCTTGCGCTTTTCGACCTTGCGCGCGGCACGCGAGCGGGCCTGCGCCTGGCCGATGGCCAGTTCGGCGATCTTGCGCCCGTATTCGACATTGGCGTGCAGCCACAGTTCCAGTGCGTTGCGCAGGAAACCGCCCACCAGGCGCACCGCATCGCGGCTGTTCAGGCGCTCCTTGATCTGGCCCTGGAACTGCGGATCCAGGATCTTGGCCGACAGAATGAAACTGGCGCGGGCAAACACGTCCTCGGGCAGCAGCCGGATGCCCTTGGGCAGCAGGTTGTGCAGTTCGGCAAAGGACTTGACGGCGTTGAACAGGCCTTCCCGCAGTCCCGACTCGTGGGTGCCCCCGGCCGGCGTGGCGATCAGGTTGACGTAGGATTCCCGCACCACGGGGCCTTCCTCGGTCCAGACGACGACCCACTGGGCTCCTTCGCCCGGCGCGTACTGCTCGTCGTCCGGGTCCGCATACTGGCCGCCCTCGAACGGCGGCGCCAGGGGCTGTGCGCCATCCAGGGCCTCGTTCAGGTAGCCGCGCAGGCCGGATTCATAGTGCCATTCGCGCCGCTGGCCGGTCTTTTCCAGCGTCAGCGCCACTCGCGTGCCCGGCAGCAGCACCGCCTTGCTGCGCAGCGCGTGCTCCAGTTCGCCCAGCGGCACCTGGGCATGATCGAAGTAGCGCGCATCCGGCCAGGCCCGCACCCGGGTCCCGGAACGCCGCCGCCCGACGCTGCCCACGCGCGTCAGGGGCTCGACCACGTTGCCATCGGCAAAGACGATGCGCCATTCGCCGCCGTCGCGCCAGACGGTGACCTCGAGCCGCGTGGACAAGGCGTTGGTGACCGACACCCCCACGCCGTGCAGGCCGCCGGAAAAGGCGTAGGCGCCGCCGTCTGCCTTGCTGAACTTGCCCCCGGCGTGCAGGCGCGTGAAGACCAGTTCGACCACGGGCGCGTGTTCCTCGGGGTGTTCGCCCACCGGAATGCCGCGCCCGTCGTCTTCGACCGTCAGGCTGCCGTCGGCGTGCAGCGCGACCTCGATGCTGCGGGCGTAACCGGCCAGCGCTTCGTCGGCGGCATTGTCGATGACTTCCTGGATGATGTGCAGCGGATTGTCGGTGCGCGTGTACATCCCGGGCCGCTGGCGCACAGGCTCCAGCCCCTTGAGGACGCGGATCGACGACTCATCGTAGCGTGCGGTGCTCAATGTTTTCTGTCCGTCTGAGGATTCAAAAGACGCCTATTTTACGGAGAATTAATGGTATGCTTATCGCCATTGGACCGATGCGCCCTGCCTCCGGGCGGTTTCTTTCCGGCCCACCGTCTTCTCCTATCCTTGCTTCCGCGCACACGACATGAGTGACTCCATCAAGCACGTCAGCGACGCGTCCTTTGCCGGCGACGTGCTCCAATCCGATCTGCCCGTCCTGGTCGACTACTGGGCCGAATGGTGTGGCCCCTGCAAAATGGTCGCCCCCCTGCTCGACGAAGCCGCCGCCCAGTACCAGGGCCGCCTCACCATCGCCAAGCTGAACGTCGACGAAAACCCCGACAGCGCAGCCAAGTATGGCATCCGCGGCATTCCCACCCTGATGCTGTTCAAGGACGGCAAGGTCGCCGCCACCAAGGTCGGCGCCCTGTCCCGCACCCAGCTTCAGGCCTTCCTCGACGAAGCCCTCTGATCCTCCCAGCCCATCCGCTTTGACTCCGCGCGCGAACCCGGTCCCGGGTTCGCCGACCATCCGACGACCTCCACTTTCTTCCCTTTCCCCTCTTTCCCATGCACCTGAACGAACTCAAAGCGCTGCACGTTTCGCAGCTGCTCGAAATGGCCGCCGGTCTCGAGATCGAAAACGCCAATCGGCTGCGCAAACAGGAACTGATGTTTGCCATCATGAAGCGGCGGGCCAAGCAGGGCGAACAGATCTTCGGCGACGGGGTCCTGGAAGTCCTGCCCGACGGCTTCGGTTTCCTGCGTTCGCCGGAAACGTCCTACCTGGCCAGCACCGACGACATCTACATCTCGCCTTCCCAGATCCGGCGCTTCAACCTGCATACGGGCGACTCCATCGAGGGCGAGGTCCGCACCCCCAAGGACGGCGAACGCTACTTCGCGCTGGTCAAGGTCGACAAGGTCAACGGCACGGTTCCGGAAGCCATCAAGCACCGGATCATGTTCGAGAACCTGACCCCGCTGCATCCCGACGAGCCCCTGGTGCTGGAACGCGACATCAAGAGCAAGGAAAACATCACCGGGCGCATCATGGACATCTTCGCGCCCATCGGCAAGGGCCAGCGCGCGCTGATCGTCGCCAGCCCGAAGTCGGGCAAGACCATCATGATGCAGCACATCGCCCACGCCATCACCGACAACTACCCCGATGCGGTGATGATCGTGCTGCTGGTCGACGAGCGCCCCGAGGAAGTCACCGAAATGCAGCGCACGGTGCGCGGCGAAGTCGTGGCCTCCACTTTCGACGAGCCGGCCACGCGCCACGTCCAGGTCGCTGAAATGGTCATCGAAAAGGCCAAGCGCCTGGTCGAACTGAAGAAGGACGTGGTCATCCTGCTGGACTCGATCACCCGCCTGGCGCGCGCCTACAACACCGTGGTGCCCGCTTCCGGCAAGGTGCTGACCGGTGGCGTGGATGCCAACGCCCTGCAGCGCCCCAAGCGCTTCTTCGGCGCCGCGCGCAACCTCGAAGAAGGCGGTTCGCTGACGATCATCGGCACGGCCCTGATCGAGACCGGCAGCCGCATGGACGAAGTGATCTACGAAGAATTCAAGGGCACCGGCAACTCCGAGGTGCACCTGGAACGGCGACTGGCCGAGAAGCGCATCTACCCGGCCATCAACCTGAACAAATCCGGCACGCGTCGCGAAGAGCTCCTGATCAAGCCCGAACTTCTACAAAAGATCTGGGTACTGCGAAAATTCATCCACGACATGGATGACGTCGAAGCAATGGAATTCATCCTGGACAAAATCCGGGCCACCAAAAACAACGCCGAATTTTTTGACATGATGAAGAAATAAGCACAAGCGAGCACTTTTGATGACACTTCCTTCCGTCGATCAGTTCCTAACCCGGATTCAGGCCCGGGATCCGCATCAACCAGAGTTCATGCAGGCCGTGAAAGAAGTCATGCACAGCCTGTGGCCCTTCATCCAGCAAAACCCGCGCTACGCCAGCCAGGCCCTGCTCGAACGGCTCGTCGAGCCGGAACGGGCCCTGCAGTTCCGCATCAGCTGGATGGACGACACTGGCCGCATCCGGGTCAACCGGGGCTTTCGCATCCAGCACAACTCGGCCATCGGCCCCTACAAGGGCGGCATGCGGTTCCACCCCTCGGTGAATCTGTCCATCCTCAAGTTCCTGGCCTTCGAACAGACCTTCAAGAACGCGCTCACCACCCTGCCCATGGGCGGCGGCAAGGGCGGCTCCGACTTCGACCCCAAGGGCAAGTCCGACGCCGAAGTCATGCGCTTCTGCCAGGCCCTGATGATCGAACTGCACCGCCACCTGGGCCCGGACACGGACGTGCCGGCCGGCGACATCGGCGTGGGTGCCCGCGAGGTCGGCTTCATGGCCGGCATGATGAAGAAGCTGTCCAACCAGAGCGCCTGCGTCTTCACCGGCAAGGGCCTCACCTTCGGCGGCAGCCTGATCCGCCCCGAAGCCACCGGCTACGGCACCGTCTATTTCGCGGAAGAAATGCTCCGGCACGCGGGCCAGTCGCTCGAAGGCTACACGGTCTCGGTGTCCGGCTCGGGCAACGTGGCGCAATACACCATCGAAAAATGCCTGCAGCTGGGTGCCAAGGTCGTCACGGTATCCGACTCCCACGGCTGCGTGGTCGACCCGGCGGGCTTCACGACGGAAAAACTGGCTGCCCTGATCGAGCTGAAGAACGAAAAGCGCGGCCGCGTCGAAGAATACGCCAAGCAGTTCGGCCTGACCTACGAGGCCGGCAAGCGCCCCTGGCACGTGCCCGTCGACGTCGCCCTGCCCTGCGCGACGCAGAACGAACTGGAAATTGAGGACGCCCGCACCCTGATCGCCAATGGCGTGCGCTGCGTGGCCGAAGGCGCCAACATGCCCTCCACCATCGAGGCGGCCGAAGCCTTCATCTCGGCCGGCGTGCTGTATGCGCCCGGCAAGGCCAGCAATGCGGGCGGCGTGGCCGTATCCGGTCTCGAAATGAGCCAGAACGCCCAGCGCCTGCACTGGACCCGCGAGGAAGTCGACGCCAAGCTGCACGCCATCATGCGCGACATCCACGAAAACTGCGTCCGCTATGGCAGCACGGACAAGGCCGTCAACTACTTGAACGGCGCCAACATCGCCGGCTTCGTGAAGGTGGCCGACGCCATGCTGGCCCAAGGGGTGTGCTGATGGCGCTCCGGATGGTCTTCCCCCACCCATGAAAAAAGCTCCTTCGGGAGCTTTTTTTCGGCCTGCAGTCAGCGGTTCTCGCCCACGGCCGCGCCCGTCGACGCCGGATCCTGGTTGCCCGGAGCCGGGCCGCCGGGCGCCCCAGCCGGGCCGGGCATTTCCCGGACGACCGGATCGTCCCAGGTTCCGGTCACGCGGTAACGCACCGCCATGCTCCTGGCCAGCGGCGCCTTCAGCAGCCACTGCGTGACGAAGGCGCCCAGGCCGATCAGGGGGTTGACGGCGATGCCCGCCGCGATCGCTGCGCCGCTGGCGTCCAGGTTCGGCACGATGACGGCCTGCATGTCCAGAATCTCGTCCACGATGCTGGTGCTGCCTTCGAGCAGGATGGTGCCCACCGGGCCGATGACCTTGTAATCGCGGACCTTCACCTTGCCGCGATCCATGTCCAGCGTGCCGCGCAGCTGATCGAAGGGAAAGCCATCCTTGGGCAGGCCGGCCAGGCCGCTGTCCAGCTTCGTCAGCCGTGAAATGGATTGCAGGGACAGAAATTCCAGCAGCTTGGCGGTATGCGAGCCCAGCTTCTGGAACCGGCCCTTGTCCAGTTCGATTGCCAGTGTGCCGCTCAGATCCGCCTTCTCGCGCGTCCAGGGCAGATTGCGCCACTGAAACCGCCCCTTGAGCGTGCCTTCGCCGCCGGACATCACGTTCTTCCAGCCGGCCCGATCCATCCAGGCCCCCAGGTTTCCAGCCTGCACCGAGGCATTCAGGTCCAGCCCGCGATCAGGCCCGCGCAGGCGCCAGGTGCCCGACCCGCGCAGGCGGGCGTTATCGTCGCCCAACCGCAGATTGTCCAGTTGCCAGACATGGCGGGTCCCGTCGCGCACGCCTTCCAGGGACAAGGCACCCATCGAATGACCGTACAGCCGCAGTTCGTCCGCCTGCAGCACGATGCCCGGAATTTCCAGGTCGTCGTCGAACGAGGCCTCGTCATCGGGCTCGGCCTCGGGCAGCAGGGACCGGGCGTCGTGGGGATCGTCTCCCAGGCTCAACCGCGCAAAGCGGGCCGACATGCGGCCCAGCACCCGGCCGTCGCGTTCCTGCCATTTGAGCGTGCCGCTGGTCTGCTCGGAGCGCAGGTTCATCGACCACTGATCCTCGGGAGAGCGCGACACCCGCAGCACGGCCTGGTCCAGGCGCGTACTCAGGATCCGCATCTGGTCGGCCTGGACGCTGAGCAGGCTCAGGTCGGGCCACAGGGGCCGCGTGCCGGACCGCTGGGCGCCCGCGCCGCGCCGGGGGATGGAAAACTCGTCCACGATGCGGTTCCACAAGTCCAGGTCGAACAGCGGGTAGGCAACCTCGATCTTCAGCCCGTCCGCGGCGGCATCGACGGCGCGCCCCGCCCCGACGGCAGCACCCTGGAAATAGGGCCCCCGCCGGACCTTGCGCTCATGCCGCAGGGCCAGCCGCAGCGCGTCGCCGTACTGCGCCTCCAGGCGATCCGACTTCGGATCGGCATCCGACCACTGCACGTGCAGGGACCGGGGCTGCTCGGCCGGCTTGGCCAGCGGCGCGGGAAAGTCCAGCGTCAGGCCCCGGGTATCCGAATCCAGGGTGAAGACCGTGTCCCGCCCCTGCCTGTGCAGCGAAGCCCGGTAGTCCAGAGTGCCCATGATTCGCTGCATGCCCGGCACGCCAACGTAATCCGCCAGCGCCCGGGCGCCGATCCGGCCCTGGAAATCCAGGCCGGTGGCGTGCGGCCCGCCCAGGCTGCCTCCGATCCGCACATCGCCCCCGAGCAGCCGGGCGGACAGAGGCCGGGCGATGCGAACGCCCTGCTCGCTGAAATGCAGTTGCCCATCGATGGCCTGGAAGGCCGGCGCGTGCGGCAGGAACTGCAGGCTGCCCTGATGCAGGTCCACGCGCCCCTGGACCTGGGTGTCCTCGCCGTGCAGCAGGGGAATGGTCAGGGACAGCGGCACCTGCCAGTCGCCGCCGGCACTGGCCTCGTCGAATACGCCATCCAGCAGCGCGGCCAGCGGAGAATGCCGGATCAGCGCCATGTAGGCCTCGCCGGGCGCGGCCGTCAGTCCGGACACATGCAGGGTGGAATCATGCTCGAGGTCCGGAATCCGGGCGGTCAGCCCCGACAGGGAGATTTCCTGGCCGGCCGCAGGGCGCATCCGCGCCATGGAGGCCGTCAGCCGCAAATCGGTACGGTGCAGGTCGGCCGTGCCCGTGACGTCCTCCAGCATGGGCCAGACATCTTCCGGCGGCGCGCCGGGCACGAACTCGATGCGCGCCTCGCGAAACCCGCCCTGGACGCGGAAATCCCCCGCCTGCGGCTGCGCGCCGAACGGGAATTCCGCCAGATCGCCCTGCAGGCGCCAGCGCGCATCCACGACCTCGCCGGCATGCAGGCCGCCCGCCAGCCAGTCCCTGGCGTCCGGGTTGACCTCGAGCGGCAGGTAGCGGTGGATCGCATTCAGGCTGGCGCGGGCAATCGTGCCCTGGAAATCGGCCTTGCCGGCCGCCCCACCGGACTGCCAGGTTCCCGCGCCGCGCAGATCGATGTCCGGATTCCGCCAATGCAGTTCGTCCAGCGCCAGGCTCCAGGATTCCGCCTGCCGCAGCTGGCCGCGGACTTCCAGGAAACCCAGGGACAGCGGCTGGCCAAATACGGCGGGCACGTTTCCCCGCGCACCCTGGGCGCGCACCTGGAAATCCAGACCGTCGGGCATCGGCCGGCCCTGCCCCAGGGCCAGCCACTGATCCAGTGCGCCAGAGACCCAGATCCCGGCCCGGGGCATATCCAGGGACAGTCCGGAATCCCCTTCCCAGCGGACGGCTTCCGATCCCAGCAGCAAAGTCAGGCGGGGCCGGCCGCCCCGGGTCTGGACCCAGGCCTGCGCCTGCATGCCCCCCCGCAGCAAGGCCTCGGGCACGTCCGCCCAGGCGCGCCAGGCACGCGAGCGGATCGGCCCGGCCTTCAGCCAGGCCTGCCAGTCGGCTGGCAGGCGGCCTTGCGCCAGACTATCGGGATCCGCCAGCCTGGCGCGCAGTTCGAGCCGTGCGCCGGCCGCGTCGGGCACCCGCGCGCTGAGCGATACGCCGAGCGCTCCGCCCTCGCGCTCCAGGACCGCATCCACGCCTTCCAGACGCAGTTCGGGCGCGGCGCGCACCTGATCCACCCAGCGCAGGGTGGCATCGTGGAACGCGATCCGGGGCTGAGCCAGCAACCATCGCAAGGCAGGCGCATCCGTGGTGTCGTGCGCGCCTTCCAGGTTCAGGGTCTGTCCCAGCAGGCCCAGCCGGCCGTCCGGCAGACGATCCAGCGTCAGGTCCATGCCCCGGACCCGCAGGTCCAGCAGGCCCTGGTGCCCCGGCAGCATGGCGCGCCAGTCCAGCCGCGCGCGCGTCTCGGGAATGATCAGGTGTTCCTGGCCGTCGGCGGCCTGCAGGCGCGTGCCCTGCACGTCGAATTCGGGATTCCAGCCGTGCCAGCGGACCTGGATGGGGCCCAGCGCGACCTGGACGCCCAGTGCCTGGGACAGGCGTGCATCGATGCGGGGGCGCCAGGCATCGATCTGCGGCAGCACGACATACCGCAAGACGAGCAGTGCGATGCCGATGCAGAAGTACAGACCGACGGCAACCGCGAGCAGCCGGCGGCCCCAGGTGGAGCCATGGCGTGAAATGAATTGGCGCATGCCACCTTTTGCAGTATGTTAGGAACCCTTTGGAAACCCCCGGAACCCGCGCCGCGCACGGCAGGTCCCGCCCACCGCAGGCAGTCCCCATGTCCGAGACCATTATATTCAAGCCCGCCCTCCAATGGTCCGGCGCCTTGCGGCGCTACCTGACGGCGCATCCGGGCGAAGAATCCCGTCTGGCGGCCGACGCGGGCCAGCCCGTCACCCGCAAGACCCTGGCCGACTGGTACGCGGAACTGCTCGGCCCCGACACGGCCCGCCCGGTTCCCCAGGCCGACCTGAGGCGCGCCCTGCGGCGGCTGCGCGCGCGGGTCTTCGCCACGCTGACGGTGCGCGACATCGCCGGGCTGGCGCCCCTGCACGAAGTCGTGGCCGCCATGTCGCACCTAGCGGACCTGGCCGTGGGCGAGGCCTACGCCTGCGCCATGCATACGCTGATGGAGACGCACGGCGTCCCCCGCCACCCCGGCACAGGCCAGCCCCAGGACATGCTGATCCTGGGCATGGGCAAGCTGGGCGGCAAGGAATTGAACGTCTCATCGGACATCGACCTGATCATGCTCTACGATGCGGAAGGCGAGACCGACGGCCGGCGCCGCATCAGCCACCACGAGTTCTACGGCAAGGTCTGCCGGCTGATGATGCCGATCCTGTCCGAGCCCGATGCCGACGGCATCGTCTTTCGCACCGACCTGCGACTGCGCCCCGACGGCGACAGCGGGCCGCTCGCCTGGAGCCTGGAGGCACTGGAGAACTACCTGGTGGTCCAGGGCCGGGAATGGGAACGCTACGCCTGGCTCAAGGCCCGGCTGATCCCCTGCCAGCTCTTCGACGAGTCGGCCTTCGCCGCCCAGGCGCGCGATGTCGAATCCCTGCGGTGCCCCTTCGTGTACCGCAAGTACTTCGATTTCGACGCGCTCGCGGCCCTGCGCGGGCTGCGGGAACGCATCCGCATGGACTGGCAGCGCCGCGCCCATGCCCGCAAGGGCCTGGACACGCGCCACAACATCAAGCTGGGCGAAGGCGGCATCCGCGAGATCGAGTTCGTCGTCCAGCTCAACCAGCTGATCCGGGGCGGGCGCCAGCCTTCCCTGCAGCAGCGCAATCTGCTGGCGGCCCTGCACAAGCAGCGCCGCGCCGGCATCCTGGACGAGGACCAGGCCGCCGGTCTGGAGGCCGCCTATGTCCATCTGCGACGGGTCGAGCACATGCTGCAGTACCGCGAAGACGAGCAGACCCACCTGCTGCCGCGCACGGCCGAAGGCATGGCCGCGCTGGCCCAGGCCATGGGCCATGCGGACACGGCCGGCTTCCTGGCCGAACTGGACCGGCACCGCGCCTGCGTCTCGCAGTGCTTCCGCGACGCCTTCCGCATCGCCGGCATGGGCGGCGATGCGCCGGAACCCGAAACCGCGCAGCCGGAAACGGCCGCACCGCAGCTGCCCGACGCCCTGGCCGAAGCCATGCAGGCGCGCATCGACGCCCTGCTCGACAGCCATCGGATCCGCAGCCTGCCGCGCGCCAGCCTGCAGCGCCTGCATGCCCTGCTGCCGGGGCTGACACAGGCGGCGGCACGCACCGACGACCCGCCCGTCGTTCTGCAGCGTCTGCTGAACCTGGTCGAGCACATCGCCCAGCGCAGCGCCTATCTGGCGCTGCTTGCCGAATACCCCGAAACCCTGGCCCGAGTGGCGCGCATCGTGCAGGCCAGCCCCTGGGCCTCGGAATACCTGACCCGCTATCCGCTGCTGCTCGACAGCCTGATCGAATGGCGCAGCCTGATGCAGGCGCCCGACTTCCCGGCTCTGGCCGAACAATTGCGCAACGACCTGGACGCCTGTGTGCTGCCCGACGGCCAGCCCGACGTGGAGCAGCAGATGAACCTGATGCGCGACGTCCAGCACCAGGTCACATTCCAGCTCCTGGCCCAGGACCTGGAAAATGTCATCAGCGTCGAGGGGCTGGCCGATCACCTGTCGGCCCTGGCCGACCTGATGCTGGCCGAAGCCATCCGCCGTGCCTGGCCCCAGGTGCTGCCGCGCGAACGCCGCGCCAACCCCGGCAAGCCGCGCTTCGCCATCATCGCCTACGGCAAGCTGGGCGGCAAAGAAATCGGCTACGCATCGGATCTGGACCTGGTTTTCCTGTACGACGACCCGGACCAGGAAGCTGCCGAGCGCTACGTCAAGCTGGGCCGCCGCGTGGCGTCCTGGCTGTCCACCCTGACCTCGTCGGGCCGCCTGTACGAAATCGACCTGAGACTGCGCCCGGACGGCGACGCCGGGCTGCTGGCCCTGCCCATCGACGCCTTCGAGCACTATCAGCTGGAACAGGCCTGGCCCTGGGAACACCAGGCCCTGACCCGGGCGCGTTTCGTGGCGGGCGATGCCGCCATCGGCGCCCGCTTCGAGGACATCCGCCGGCGCATCCTGCTGCTGCCGCGCGACCCCGAAGCGTTGCGCCGCGAAGTACTCGTCATGCGGGACAAGATTTCCCAGGGCCACCCCAACCGCAGCGGGGATTTCGACCTGAAGCACGACCGGGGCGGCATGGTGGACATCGAGTTCATCACCCAGTTCCTCGTGCTGAGCCAGTCCCGCACCCACCCAGAACTGCTGGGCAACCTGGGCAACATCGCCCTGCTGGGCCTGGCGGCGCGCGCCGGCCTGATCCCCGGCACGCTGGCGGCCGAGACGGCGGATGCCTACCGCGTCTTCCGCCGGCGCCAGCACACGCTGCGCCTGCAGGGCGCCGACAAGGCGCGAGTGCCGCCGGCGGAATTCGCACGCGAGCGCGAAGCGGTGCGCCAGCTGTGGGCGCACGTGCTGGAAAACAAGGGCTGAAGCGGCGGCGCAGGCTGCGGGGTCGGCCGGATCAGGCCTCCCCCACCCGGAACGCTCCGGCCAGCGTGGGCGAGAAATGGGCGGCGTTGATGCGGGTCATGGCGCGATAGTCGGCCGTCACGGCAAAGGCCTCTCCCGGCAGCAGCAGAATGCCCTTTTCCTCCAGGCCCGCGATGAAACCGGACAGATCCGGCAGGTCCGGATGCCCCGCCCACAGGAACATGCCTCCGGCGGGCGCAACCTCGAACCGCCAGCCCAGGTTGCGCAACGCCTTCTGCGTCAGTTGCTGCTGTGTGGCGAGCCGCCGCTGGATGGCGCGCGCGTGGCGCAGGTAGGTGCCATCGGCCAGGATGGTGTGGACGAAGCGCTCGCAGAACCCGGGAACCGCCACACTGGTCAGCAACTTGAGCCGGATGAGCGGTTCCACCAGATCCTTCGGGCACGCCAGGTAGCCGATCCGCAACGAGGCCGACAGCGACTTGGAAAAGCTGCCGACATAGACGACGCGCTCCAGTCCGTCCAGTTCCGCGAAAGTCTGGCGGCCCCCGGGATGGAAATCCCCGTACACATCGTCCTCGATGATCAGGAAATCGTGCGCCTCGGCGCGCTTCAGCATCCCGAAGGCCGCCCTGGGCGCCAGGCCCGCACCCGTGGGGTTATGGAAGGTGCTGTTGCAGAAAAAGGCACGGACACGATGCCGCGACAGGATGTCGTCCAGGAATTCGAGGTCGGGGCCGTCCTGCCGGCGGGGCACGCCCACCGGCTCGCCGCCGCACAGCCTGATCAGCCGCACCAGGTTGCCGTTGCACGGCTCATCGACCAGCACCCGGTCCCCGGGCGAGAGCAGTTGCCGGGCCACCAGGTCCAGCGCCTGGGTCGCGCCCAGTGTGGTGATGAGCCGGTCCGGCGGAGCCTCCAGCCGCATGGTCTGCTGCAGATGCGCCGACAGCAGCCTGCGCAGCGGCACGTATCCCTGGATGTCGCCGTATTCCACCAGGCCGCTCTGGCCATGCCGGGCGGTCCGGCGGATGGCACGCGCCAGCAGATCGGTATCGCGCCAGGACGGCGGCAGCCAGCCGCAACCCAGCTTGACGTGGCGGCCGGGCGGCGCCTGCAGCAGCCGGAACAAGGGATCGCCCGGAAGGACCGGCGCTTCCGCAGGGGCCGCCGACCGGTGCAGGGGCCCCTGCACCGCCACGAAATAGCCCCGGCCCTGCTGCGCTTCGAGCAGGCCATCGCCCACCAGGCGGCCGTAGGTGCTGACCACCGTATGCAGGCTCACCCGCCGCTGCGCGGCCATCGCACGGATGGAAGGCAGCCGCTGGCCCCATTCCCACCGGCCCGCCAGCAAGTCCGAGCGGATATCGTCATAAAGGCCCATCGCAGCCCGCCCAACTGTTAGAAAAAACGCTCAAACAGTTTACGGGAAAAGCAGCCGGTGTTTCCGTCGGCGCAGCGTCTGAACTGACACAATATCTCCAGACGACACGCAACCGGACGAAACCCGATGACCTCGAAGCTGCCCTTTGCCACCTACCTGTATTTCCTGGCGCAGTCCATCAACCTGACCACCGCCGTCATGTCGGTGGCCATGGCGGCCATCGTGGGGGCCTCACTCACGCCCAGTCTCTGGCTGTCGACCGTGCCGTACGGCTTCCAGTTCCTGCTCGTGATGCTGATGACGGTGCCCGCATCCCGGCTGATGAGCCGTATCGGGCGCAAGCCGGCATTCCTGCTGGCGGCCATTCCCCTGGCGCTCGCCGGCATCGCGGGCTACCTTGCCGTGGAGCAGGAATCGTTCGCGCTGCTGATCGTATCGCACGCGCTGCTGGGCACCTACATCGCCTTTGCCAACTTCAACCGCTTCGCGGCCACGGACGGCCTGGACGCGCAGATCAAGCCCCGCGCCATCTCGCTGGTCGTGGCGGGCGGCGTCCTGGCCGCCCTGACCGGCCCCCTGCTTGCGGACAGCCTGAAGGACGCCGCCGGCCATGCCCCCTTCGCCCTCTGCTACGCCGCCTTCACCGGTCTGGCGCTGCTGTCCTTCCTGGTCCACCTGGCGGTGCGGGAAGCGCCCGGCACCGGTTCCCAGGCCGTCCGGGGCGGGCATGCAGGTGCAGCCTGGGGCATCGTCCGGCGCACCCCCGCGCTGGCGGCGGCCATCGCCGTGGGCGCCCTGGGCTACGGCATCATGAACCTGCTGATGATCCAGGCCTCGCTGCACATGGCCGGCCTGCACATGCACTTCTCGGCCGTCGGCACGGCCATCCAGTGGCATGTGGTGGCGATGTTCGCGCCGTCCTTCTTCACCGGGTCGATCATCGGCCGCCTGGGTCTCAGGACCGTCGTATCCGGCGGCATCGCGCTGCTGGCCGCCGCCAGCATCCTGAACCTCGTGTCAAGCGACTACGTGATGCTGGTCGCGAGCCTGGTGGTCCTGGGTCTGGGCTGGAATTTCACCTATGTGGGCGGCAGCGCGCTGCTTGCCCGGATCCTGGGGGACCAGCCCCACGCGATCGAAGTGCAGGGCCTGAACGACCTGGGGCTTTCCGTGATGGCGACCGCCGGCGCCTTCCTGCCCGCCCTGCTGCTGCAGGGCCTGGGGTGGACCGGCACCAACCTGGCGTGCATCGGGCTCTGCCTGGCCCTGCTGGCCTACGTTCACCGCTGCCTCAGGCACCATCCGGCCGCGGACGCGGACCCCGCCGCCGCGCGCGCCTGAGCCCGGCTGCTGGATCGATCCGGGGAACGACCCGGGCGGCAGACGTCCCGGGGCTAGGTCCTGGCCAGCGCCTCCGCCACGGATGCCTGCAGCGGCGTCGTCGGCCGGCCGATCAGCCGCGACAATTGGCAGCCATCGTCGAACAGTGCCCCCCGCGACGCGTCGACATCCCAGCCGGCGATCGCGCGGGCCAGCTCGGACGGCAAGCCATGGCTCGCCAGGATGGCGGCGTAATCCTCCTGGGGCAGGTTGCGGTAGGGAATCGTGCGGCCCGTCTGGCGCGAGATCTCGGCAGCCAGTTCATCCAGGGTGTAGGCCGCATCGCCCGCCAGCTCATGGGTCTTCCCTTCGTGGCCGTCTTCCGACACGGCCACGGCGGCCGCATCGGCATAGTCGGCGCGCGCCGCCGAGGCAATGCGGCCCTGCCCCGCGCTGCCGACCAGTGCGCCGCCGGCCAGCGCTCCTGCGATGGCGCCCGTGTAGTTCTCGGTGTACCAGCCGTTGCGCAGGATCGTCCAGGCCAGCCCGGAATCCTTCAGCATCCGTTCGGTCCCCAGGTGCTCGGCCGCCAGGCTGAGCGGCGAGGCATCGGCATGCAGCAGGCTGGTATAGACGATGCGCCGCACGCCCGCTGCACGCGCCGCATCGATCGCATGGCGATGCTGCGCAAGGCGGCGGCCGACTTCGCTCGAAGAAATCAGCAGCAGGGTGTCCACGCCCGCAAGCGCGGGTTCCAGCGTCGACGGCCGGTCGTAGTCGGCCTCGCGCACATCGATGCCCAGGCCGGCCGCCCTGGACGGAGTGCGCGCCAACGCCCGCAGGCTGTCGGGATCGACGTGGGACTTCAGTCGTTCGATGACCAGGCGGCCGAGCTGCCCGGTGGCTCCGGTAATGGCGATAGTCATGATGATGCATCCGTGTAAGTTGAGGGTGGCTACACTCTACCGAATAAACTAACTTGCAGTAAGTACACACAGAAATGTTAGTGTTAACATGACGCCATGAAGACTGCTTCCGTCTCCGCCGCCCCGGCGGCCGTCCCGTCCCTGTCGCAGCGCCTGCGGCACGGCAACCTATTGGCCGCAGACTGTCCTTCCCGGGAAGTGCTCAAGCATGTCACCAGCCGCTGGGGCGTGCTGGTGCTGATCGTCCTGGAAAGCCGCACGCACCGCTTCAGCGAACTGCGGCGCGCCATCGGTGGTGTCAGCGAACGCATGCTGGCGCAGACACTGCAATGGCTCGAAGGCGACGGCCTGGTGCTGCGCACCGCACTGGACGTCGTGCCGCCCCATGTCGAATACAGCCTGACTCCGCTGGGCCGCGAAGCGGCCGAAAAAGTGCGGCTCCTGGCCGACTGGATCGAACTGAACCTGCCCCGCATTCGTCCGGAGGCACAATGAGCCGGCCGCAGGCCGGGATCCACCCACCCACCGTCGCGGACGGCGAACCGCCCGCGGCATTCTGGCGCGACCCGTCTCTGCCCTTCATCGAAAGCCGCCGCGCCTGCCGCAGCCGCGCCTGCTACGTGCCGCATCGCCATCCCACTTTTTCCATCGGCGCGGTCGATGAGGGCCGCAGCCTGTTCACCGGCGCCCCCGGCGGCCCGATCGGGCTGACCGCCGGCACGCTGGTGTTCGTGCCGGCCGAACGGGTGCATGCCTGCAATCCGGTCCCCGATACCGCCTGGAGCTACCAGATGCTGCACCTGGACGCCGCATGGCTGCGGCACGCCAGGGAAGAACATGCCCCGGCCCGTTCGCGCGCGGCCGAACCGGTCCGCATCTCGACCGACCGCGCGCTCTACCGCCGCTTCAGCCAGCTCAACGCGCTGCTGTTCTCCGGGGCCGGACCGCACGACAAGGAAGCCGCACTGATCGAGTTCATGGGCGACATCGATACCGGCTCCGGCGTGCATATCGAACCACAGGCCGTCCCGCCCGGCACACACAAGCGCATCCGTCCGGTCCTGGAGCGCCTGCGCGACGCGCCGGATACCAATGCCTCCCTGAGCGAACTGGCGGCTTTGGCGCGCATGAGCCGCTACCAGCTGATCCGCACCTTCCGCACGGCCACCGGCATGACGCCGCATGCCTGGCAGTTGAACCAGCGCGTGAACCTGGCCCGCGAACGGATCCGCAAAGGCGCCGCCATCGCGGAAGTGGCCCTGCAGCTGGGCTTTGCCGACCAGGCGCATTTCCAGCGGGTGTTCAAGGCCCACACGGGCGTCACGCCGGGCCGCTTCCGGGCCTGACGCCGCGCCTGCCTGCAATTTTCTTCAATACAGGGCGCGTGCGCATCGGCACACTGCGGAAAAACACGCTCGTGCCCAGAATGCAGCAATTCCTGATCATCGCCGCGGCGCACTTCCTGGCGCTGCTGTCCCCCGGCCCCGACTTCTTCCTGATCGCCAGGACGTCCTTGTCCTCGGGCTGGCGCGTCGCCAGCGGCGCTTGCGCCGGCATCGCGCTGGCCAACGGGGTATTCATCGCCGCCGCATTCGCCGGCACCGCCGCGCTGCGGCCGGACGGCGTCCTGTTCACCGCCCTGCAGGCGGCCGGCTGCGCCTACCTGCTCTACCTGGGCCAGATGTTCATCCGCCACGCGGGCCGCAGCCAGCTGGACATCGCGCGAACCCGGACGCCCCTGCCGGCGCGCGCCCCCTGGGCCTGGCGGCGCTGCGCCGGCATGGGTTTTCTTTCGGGCATCCTGAATCCGAAGAATGCGCTGTTCTATGCCAGCCTGGCCGCGATGCTGAGCGGCCCGCATGCAAGCGCCGGCTGGAAAACCCTGTACGGCGCCTGGATGTTCAGTGCGGTGCTGCTGTGGGACGTGCTGGTTGCCGTCATGATCGGCAACCAGGCCGTGCTGCGGCGTTTCGCACGGCTGCTGCCCTGGCTGGAACGCATGTCCGGCGCCATGCTCATCCTGCTTGCGCTGGGCGTCATGGCGGTCCTGCTGCTGCGCTGAAGGCCAGGGCAGGCACGCTTACTGCAAGGTGCGCTCGAACACGAACTTCTCGCCGTCCCAGTCCACCGGCACGACGTCGCGCGGCCCGAACTTGCCTTCCAGGATCAGCCGCGCCACCGGATTCTCGACGTGCTGCTGGATGGCGCGCTTGAGCGGCCGCGCGCCGAACACCGGATCGTAGCCCGCGCGGGCAAGCTCGGTGACCGCCGCGTCGGATACTTCCAGGCGCATTTCCTGCTGAGCCAGGCGCTCGGCCAGGCGCTTGAGCTGGATGCGCGCGATCGGCTCGATGTGCGTGGCATCCAGTCCGTGGAAAACCACGATCTCGTCGATCCGGTTCAGAAATTCCGGCCGGAACGCCGTCTTCAGTTCGTCGCGGATGACCTCCTTGACCACGTCGTAGGGCTGGTCGGCCAGGTTCTGGATGTGCTGCGAACCGATGTTCGAGGTCATGATGACCACCGTATTGCGGAAGTCCACCGTGCGGCCCTGGCCGTCGGTCAGGCGGCCATCGTCGAGCACCTGCAGCAGCACGTTGAACACGTCCGGATGCGCCTTTTCGACCTCGTCGAGCAGGATCACGCTGTAGGGCTTGCGGCGCACGGCTTCCGTCAGGTAGCCGCCTTCCTCGTAGCCCACGTAGCCCGGCGGCGCGCCGATCAGGCGGGCGACGGAATGCTTCTCCATGAACTCGCTCATGTCGATGCGCACCAGATGGTGGTCCGAATCGAACAGGAAGCTGGCCAACGCCTTGGTCAGTTCGGTCTTGCCCACGCCGGTCGGCCCCAGGAACAGGAACGAACCATAGGGACGGTTCGGGTCGGACAATCCGGCGCGCGAACGGCGGATGGCCTCGGACACCAGGCGCACGGCTTCATCCTGACCCACCACGCGCTCATGCAGCACGGTCTCCATGCCCAGCAGCTTGGCGCGTTCACCCTGCATCATGCGCGACACGGGGATGCCGGTGGCACGCGACACGACCTCGGCGATTTCCTCGGCGCCGACCTGGGTGCGCAGCAGGCGCGGCTTGTCGGCCTCTTCCGTCCTGGACGCGGACTCGGCCGCCTTGAGCCGCGCCTCGAGTTCGGGCAGGCGGCCGTACTGCAGCTCGGCAAGCTTGTCGTACTGGCCCTTGCGCTGCAATTCGGCCATTTCGGCGCGGACCTGGTCGATTTCTTCCTTCACAGCCTGCGATCCCTGGACGGCAGCCTTTTCGGCCTTCCAGATTTCCTCGTAGTCGTTGTATTCGCGCTGCAGCGATTCCAGCTCGTCCTCGATCGCCTTCAGGCGGCGTTCGGAGGCTTCGTCCTTGTCCTTCTTGACGGCCTCGCGCTCGATCTTCAGCTGGATGATGCGCCGGTCGAGCCGGTCCATGACTTCCGGCTTGGAATCGATTTCCATGCGGATGCGCGCCGCCGCCTCGTCGATCAGGTCGATGGCCTTGTCGGGCAGGAAGCGGTCGGTGATATAGCGGTGCGACAATTCCGCCGCCGCCACGATGGCCGGATCGGTGATCTGCACGCCATGGTGCAGTTCGTAGCGTTCCTGCAGGCCGCGCAGGATGGCGATGGTGGATTCCACGTCGGGCTCGTCCACCAGCACCTTCTGGAAGCGGCGCTCCAGGGCGGCATCCTTTTCGATGTACTGGCGGTATTCGTCCAGGGTGGTGGCGCCCACGCAATGCAACTCGCCGCGCGACAGGGCGGGCTTGAGCATGTTGCCGGCATCCATGGCGCCTTCGGCCTTGCCGGCGCCGACCATGGTGTGCAACTCGTCGATGAAGACGATGGTCTGGCCGGAATCCTGGGACAGTTCCTTCAGCACGGCCTTCAGGCGTTCTTCGAATTCGCCGCGGTACTTGGCGCCGGCCAGCAGCCCGGCCAGGTCCAGCGACAGGATGCGCTTGCCCTTCAGGGTTTCGGGCACTTCGCCATTGACGATGCGCTGCGCCAGGCCTTCGACGATCGCCGTCTTGCCCACGCCGGGCTCGCCGATCAGCACGGGGTTGTTCTTGGTGCGCCGCTGCAGGATCTGGATGGTGCGGCGGATTTCGTCGTCGCGCCCGATCACCGGATCGAGCTTGCCTTCGCGCGCGCGGGCGGTCAGGTCCAGGGTGTATTTCTTGAGCGCCTGGCGGTTGTCTTCGTCCTCCGCGCCCGTGACGGCGGCGCCGCCGCGCACGGCATCGATGGCGGCTTCCAGCGCCTTGCGCTGCAGGCCCGCCTCGCGCAGGGCGCGGCCGACCTCGCCCTTGTCATCGGACAGGGCCAGCAGGTAGAGTTCGCTGGCGATGTAGGCGTCTCCGCGCTGTCCGGCTTCCTTGTCGGTGCGCGCCAGGGCGGCCTGCAGGTCGCGGCCTACCTGGACATTGCCCTCGGCGCCCTGGACTGCGGGCAGGGCCTTGATCTGGCGTTCCAGTTCGGCTTGCAGGCGCGGCACCGCCACGCCTGCGCGCGCCAGCAGGCTGCTGGCGCCGCTGTCCGCATCGGCCAGCAGGGCCGACAACAGGTGGGCATTTTCAATATAGGGATTGTCATGACGCACCGCCAGGCTCTGTGCGTCGGCGAGCGCCTGCTGGAACTTCGTCGTCAGTTTGTCGAATCGCATGGGTGGGACCCCTTGAATAGGGAGGGGGCATTGCGCCCCGATACGCGATATATACGGACAGAAGACGGATTTTCAAGATGCTGCCCAGGCCGGGCAACAGGCTCCTTGCCACGTGATCCGCCGCCGTCAGCCAGCGTAGCGCGCAGGCTTTGGGCCATGCGCCACACAAAATCCCGGTCGATTGAGAAAAGTCAAAGCCGTGACAGATAAATCCCGGTTTCGCGGACGAACGGCGCCATTCAGGGTTTACCCGGTGCTACAGTCAGAAGAATCTGATACAAAACCGCCCTTCCGCCCCTCGAAAGAACCGCCATGACCGCCTCTCAGGACTGGGACCCTCGCGCCCCGGAAGTTCTCGCCGACCCGATCGCCGCCTATGACAGCATGCGCCGCCGCTGCCCGGTGGCCCACAGCGATTACCTGCATCATTCCGTCTTCCGCCACGCCGACGTCATGCGGATCCTGCTGGATCACAAGACCTTCAGCAGCCAGGCCTCGCGCCACGTATCCGTGCCCAACAGCATGGACCCCCCCGAACACACCGCCTACCGGCGGCTGATCGAGCCTTATTTCGGCCCCGACCGCATGGCGGCCTTCGAGCCGGTCTGCCGCCGCCTCTGCGAAGACCTGGTCGCCGCCCTGCCCCGCAACGAGCAGGTCGAAATCATGTTCGGCCTGGCGCATCCCTTCGCCCTGCGCATGCAATGCGCCTTCCTGGGCTGGCCCGACAGCCTGCACGAACCCCTGCGGCAATGGATCCACAAAAAGAACGTCGCCACGCTTTCGGGCGACACCCACGCCATCGCCGCCGTGGCCACCGAATTCGACGAGACCATCCGTTCCCTGCTGAAGGTGCGCCGCCAGGCCGGTGACCAGGCGCCCGACGACGCCACCACGCGCCTGATGCGCGAAACCGTGAACGGCCGCCCCCTGTCCGAAGACGAGATCGTCAGCATCCTGCGCAACTGGACTGTCGGCGAACTGGGGACCATGGCGTCCAGCGTCGGCATCATCGCCCACTACCTGGCCACCCACCCCGACCTGCAGAACCGCCTGCGCCGCCATCCCGAACTCGTCCGGCCCGCCAATGACGAGATCCTGCGGATCCACGCGCCGCTGATCGCCAACCGCCGCGCCACCACCTGTCCGGTGCGCCTGGGCGGGACGCAGATTCCGGCGGGCGAACGGGTCACGCTGATCTGGGCTTCGGCCAACCGCGACGAGGCCGTCTTCGGCGACCCGGACGAATTCCGCCTGGACCGCGACCCGTCCCTGAACCTGCTCTATGGCGCAGGCATCCACGCCTGTCCGGGGGCTCCCCTGGCGCGCCTGGAGATCGAAGCCATGATCCAGGCGCTGCTCGCGGGCACGCGCGCCCTGGAACCCATCGAAGACCAGCCGCCCATGCCGGCGATCTACCCGGCCAGCGGCTACCGCCAGGTCATGCTGCAGCTGCGCCACGGCTGACCGGCCCATCGCTTCGAAACGTGGCATTTTCACCGCGCGAGTGCGCGCGGTGTGCGGCTTCGTTCGCCAATCCCTCGCTGCCAGGTCTACAATTCAGGCATGAACGATCCGGGGCCTGCGCCGCCCCGTCCTGCCGAAGAGACCCGCCAGCCATGTGTCAGTTATTGGGCATGAATTGCGCTACGCCCACGGACATCACGTTTTCCTTCACCGGGTTCGCCGCGCGCGGCGGCGACACCGATCACCACGCCGACGGCTTCGGCATCGCCTTCTACGAAAACCGCGGTTCGCGCTGTTTCCTGGACAACGCCCCCTGCTGCCGGTCGCCGGTCGCGGAACTGATCAAGCGCTATCCGATCAAATCCCGCAACGTCATCGCCCACATCCGCAAGGCCACCCAGGGTTCACTGGAGCTGGAGAACTGCCATCCCTTCGTGCGCGAACTCTGGGGCCGCCACTGGCTGTTTGCCCATAACGGCGACCTGAAGGACTTCAACCCCGACCTGCGCGGCGACCACATGCCGATCGGCCAGACCGACAGCGAACGGGCCTTCTGCACCATGATGGAAGGTCTGCGCAGCCGTTTCGGCACCCGCGAGCCCGAAGACACCGAACTGTTCGCCGCCGTCGCCGACATGACGGCCGATCTCACACGCCACGGCGTCTTCAATTTCCTGATGTCCAACGGCCGCTGCCTGCTGGCGCACTGCTCCACGAACCTGTACTACATCGTACGGGCCTGGCCGTTCCAGGTGGCCCACCTGGTCGATACCGACATGTCGGTGGATTTCTCGCAGACCAACGCGCGCGGCGACTGCGTCTCGGTCATCACGACCAAGCCACTCACCGACAACGAAACCTGGACAGCCTTCCAGCAGGGCGAACTGATGATGTTCGTCGACGGCAGGCCTCAGTGCGGCCGGCTCATCGAGATTCCCGAAGACGTCCGGCGCAGCAACCAGGCCAACATGGCCTGCGTCTGACGCCACGATATGGACACGACGAACATCCCCGCCGACGACCCCCGCCCCGAAGAACCCGTCGAGCCGGATCTCAACGAATGCTGCGGCAATGGCTGTGAACCTTGCGTGTTCGACATCTACGCCGAGGAAAGGCGCTCCTGGCAGCAGGCCGTGAAGGCGTGGGAAGAGCGCCAGCGGGCACGCGCCGGCATGCCGCCGGGAACCTGATCGCGCCTGCTTCGACAACCTTTCTGCGCATAGGGTTCCCGCCGGTTTTCCGAGGGGGCGTTCCTATAATCGGAAGCTCGACCCACCTCTCCAGGAATGACGTACCGTGGCCTCCGACGCTATCCCCATGTTCGCAGAAAACACCTATCCCCTCGACGCGCGCGGCATTGCCAAGCGTTTCCGCCACGCGGCCATCTTCGGCGCGCTGTCGGCGCTGCAGCCCGGTGAAACCATGCGCTTCTGCAACGACCATGATCCCCTGCCGCTGCTGCAGCAGCTGAAGAACCATTTCGGCGAAAACATCCAGTTCGAATACCTGGCCCGCAACCCCGGTGAAATCGTCATCGATTTCCACATCGTGCCCTGAGCCGCACCGGGATCAGGCAGCCAAGGCCCGAGTTCGGCATTGCACCGGACTCGGGCCTTTCAGTTTGGCTCTGATCCGGCCGCGATTGCAGTAGTGGCTGTATTGGCGGATTCACCCGGCGGGCTTCTCGCCCTTCAAGAGGCCGGATCATTGCCGGCTCAATCCCTGCAGGAACTGCCCCAGTTCCGGCGGCAGCTGCGTGGGCGGCGCCGGCAGGTCCAGGCTTCCCGGCGCGGGCGGCGTGGCTGCCAGCCGCTGCACACGGAACTGCTGTTCGTACGCGAGCAGGCCCAGGCCCTTTTCTTCCAGCGCATCCAGAACCTGCCGCGCGCCATCCGCCGGCTGGCCGGCGGCAGCCTGCAGCAGGACGGCCATCCGTCCCAGGGCACGCGTCAGTTCCCTGACTTCGGGCTGCTTGCTCAGCACGCCCCGCCCCGAGCGATCCCGCCCCTGTTCGTCCCGGTAGGACACGGTATAGACGGCACCCGCGCGGCCGGCCACCGTCTCGCGGGCACCTGTCGGCTGGAGGCTGGTCAACGAGCGGATCATGTCGGGAGCCGGCTGCGAGGCCCCGCCACCCAGCAGCCTCGCCATGGCACCGCCATCCATGACCAGGGGCCGGCCCGCGGCCCGCATGACTGAATACAGCTTGCCGTCGCGCATCAGCAAGTAGCCCTGGCCGATGCCGCCGACATCGACCCGCGCATCCGGCCCGTCGAAGGACACCGTCAGTGTCCGGTCGCCCGCCTGCACGGTCGCCACACCCGCCGCCAGAACAACGGCCGGGGCAATCCAGCCCCCGGCCGCCAGCAGCCATCCGATCCAGCGCATCATGTTTCCGTCTCTCCATGGAATTCGCACAGGTCTTTCACGATAGCGGGTTTGCCGCCCGGGGAACAGGCACAGCGGCGGGTCATGTGTGTCAGGATCTTGCCCCGCCTGCCGTACAGAATCAGCCCGGACCAGGAGACCCGCAGCCGCCCGGCTGCCGCGGGCGCGCTCCGGAATCCCTGTTCTTGACTCCCATCAAGGCTATCCGAAAAAATCGGGAAAGAATCCTGCTAACACTATATATTGTGTTTATATTAATTTTGAACACAATATATAGAGGAACACAGGATGACGCCCCCCTCGCATCAAGCCCCGGCCGGGGCACCGGCCAGCCGCCCCGTCCCGCACGTGGACGTGATCCGCTCCATCGACGAATACCTGCACCGCCAGGACTGGCGCGTCAACGCCAACGCCAACCAGGGCTATTCGCTGGGCGGCCTGATCCTGAACACGTCGGGCAAGATGATCGCCAATTACTGGCTCAGCCACGTCTACCCCGAGGCCATCGGCCAGGCACATCGCCAGGCCGACCTGCACATCCATGACCTGGACATGCTGTCGGGCTACTGCGCCGGCTGGTCGCTGCGCACGCTGCTCAACGAGGGACTCAACGGTGTTCCCGGCAAGGTCGAAGCCATCGCGCCGCGCCACATGTCCAGTGCGGTCGGCCAGATCGTCAACTTCCTGGGCACGCTGCAGAACGAATGGGCCGGCGCCCAGGCCTTCAGCTCCTTCGACACCTACATGGCCCCCTTCATCCGCAAGGACGCCATGTCCTACGCCGAAGTGCGGCAATGCATCCAGGAACTGATCTACAACCTGAACGTGCCCTCGCGCTGGGGCACGCAGACGCCCTTCACCAACCTGACCTTCGACTGGGTCTGCCCGGAAGACCTGCGCGCCCAGGTGCCGCTGATCGGCGGCGAGGAAATGCCATTCACCTACGGCGAGCTGCAGGCCGAGATGGACATGATCAACCGCGCCTACATCGAAGTCATGATGGCCGGCGATGCGCGCGGGCGGGCATTCACCTTCCCCATTCCCACGTACAACATCACGCCCGACTTCGACTGGCACAGCCCGAATTCGGAACTGCTGTTCGAGATGACGGCGAAATACGGCCTGCCCTACTTCCAGAACTTCATCAACTCCGAACTCAAGCCCAACATGATCCGGTCCATGTGCTGCCGGCTGCAACTGGACCTGCGCGAACTGCTCAAGCGTGGCAACGGCCTGTTCGGCTCGGCCGAGCAGACGGGTTCCCTGGGCGTGGTCACCATCAACTGCGCGCGCCTGGGCTACCTGCACCAGGGTGACGAGGCGGGGCTGTTTGCGCGGCTCGACGAACTGCTCGAACTGGGCCGCGACAGCCTGGAAATCAAGCGTCGCGTCATCCAGCAGCACATGGACAACGGCCTGTTCCCCTACACGCGCCGCTACCTGGGCACCCTGCGCAATCACTTCTCCACGCTGGGGGTCAACGGCATCAATGAAATGATCCGCAACTTCACCGCGGACGAGCACGACCTGACGAGCCCCCGGGGTCACGCCTTCGCCGTGCGCCTGCTGGACCACGTGCGCGCCCGCATGATCGAATTCCAGGAAGCCACCGGCCACATGTACAACCTGGAGGCCACCCCCGCCGAAGGCACGACCTACCGCTTCGCCAAGGAAGACCGCGCCCGCTGGCCCGGCATCCTGCAGGCCGGCACGCCCGACATGCCCTACTACACCAACTCGTCCCAGCTTCCGGTCGGCTTCACGGACGACCCCTTCGAGGCCCTGGAGCGCCAGGACGAACTGCAGCGCAAATACACCGGCGGCACGGTGCTGCACCTGTACATGACCGAACCCCTGTCGTCGGCCGATGCCTGCCGCGAACTGGTGCGCCGCACGCTGAGCCGCTTTTCGCTGCCCTACATCACGGTCACGCCGACGTTTTCCATCTGCCCCCGCCACGGCTACCTGCCGGGCCGCCACGATTTCTGCCCGCACTGCGACGATGAACTGATCGCCCGCAAGCGGCAGGCGGCAGCCTCGCCGGACGAGACCCCGCACATAGCGGCAGCCTGATCGCGGCGCACCGATCCCCTTCCACCCACCCTTCACAGGAGCATTCCATGAACACACCCTCCATCACCCTGAACGACGCCGAACGCCAGCCCTGCGAAATATGGACCCGCGTCATGGGCTACCACCGCCCGATGTCGTCCTTCAACATCGGCAAGAAGGGCGAATTCCACGAGCGCCGGTTCTTCGTCGAACGGCGCGCCGGCCAGGCACCCGCCCGGCAGGCGGCCTGACGCGAACACGCGGCGCCCCCGCCCAGGGGGCGTCCCTTTCCGCCATGCACACAGACTTGTTCCCGCAGCGACACACTTTCGCGCCGGACCGCATCCGGGTCCGGCGATCCCTCATCCCCCGCCTGAAGATCGGCGGACTGGTCCCCTTCACCGCCACGGACTACCCCGGGCTGCTGGCGGCCGTCCTCTTCGTGCAGGGCTGCCCCTGGCGCTGCGGCTATTGCCACAATCCTCACCTGCAGCCGCGCACGGTCGACAGTCCGCTGGACTGGAACGAGGTCATGGCCTTCCTGCGCCGCCGCGTCGGACTGATCGACGGCGTGGTCTTCAGTGGCGGAGAACCCACCATGGACCCCGGCCTGGGCATCGCGATCCGCGAAGTCCGCGCCCTGGGCTACCGCATCGGCCTGCACACCGGGGGCACCCACCCGCGCCGCCTGGCCCAGGTGCTGCCGGACGTGGACTGGGTCGGCCTGGACATCAAGGCGGATTTCGACGACTACGCCCGCGTCACCCGGGTGGCCGGCAGCGGCTCGCCTGCCCTGGCCAGCCTGCAGGCACTGCTGGACAGTGGTGTCGGATTCGAATGCCGCACCACCGCTCATCCGGACCTGATCGACGCAAAGGGCCTGCTGGCACTGGGCCAACAACTGGCAGGCATGGGCGTGCGGCGCTACGCGGTGCAGGTATTCCGCCCGCAGGGCTGCGCCGACGAAGCCCTGAACGCCCGGGGCCGTGCGCTGCGCGACTGGCCCGGTCCAGCGGTCGCAGACGCGCTGGCAGACCTGTTCGAATCATTCGAACTGCGGCGCGCCTGACTAGCGTATTCCGACCCCGCCACCGATCCCGGCCGACGCTTGCGCTGCCCGTGCACGCGGCATCAGACGCTGCCCCAGCGTCCGTGCCACATCGCGCAGCACGGCGCGCGGCTGGAACACCGCCATATCGATGGAGTCCAGGGTGTTCTTCACCATCAGGCCCAGTTCCGTATCGCCTTCGATGACCAGGCGGCGGCTGAAGAACAGCGTGTCCGGGTCTTCCCGGCGCTGCAGCAGGCAGTGGAAATCCCAGGCGTTGGCGCGAAAGGTGAGGTCGGGCTCGGCCACATCGTGCCGGGCCGCCCGGAAGGCGCCGTTGCGCCAGGTGTAGTCGAAGCGCAACCCCGCATCCGCCACGTGGATACGCAGGGAACGGCCTTCCAGCATGTGCAGTGTATCGGGATGCAGGTGGCGGGCCAGCACCAGGTTCAGCCCGGTGACGAAGAGCACCGAGCCCGGATAGCGAGGCAGGTGCCCCAGCACCCGGGCCACGGGTTCGGGAATGCGGTAGGCGGGGGTCGAGGTGTTTTGCATGGTCGGGCTCGTGGGAAGAAATCGGAAAGCGTCAGGCCGCGCTGCGTGCCTTGACCCCGGGCGTCCGTGCGTCCGGCGCTTGCGACACGATGACGGTGCCGGGCAGGACCATGTCCAGGCCGGCGCGGCCGTGCCAGTAGCCGTTGCAGGGACCGGCGGGCATCAGCGGCACCAGGCGCTGGTGCGCATCGTCGGCCGACTCGCGGCCGTCGAGCACGGCACGGAAAGCGGCCACGACCTGGTCCATGTGCTGCGACTGGGGACTCAGCCGCACCACGTCCACGCCCAGGCCGCGCAGTTCGTCCAGCGCGTGGATCAGCGTGTAGACCAGCGCCGACTGGGTCTGGATGCCATTGATCGTGAGGAAAGCCTGGGATTCCTTGGTTTCCAGGAGCAGGCCATCGGGATATTCCATGCAGACGTACTGGCAGTTGTCCTTGGGGAAATTGCGGTTGCGGGCAGTGAAGCAGCGTGCGGAAAAAGCCAGCGGCATGCGGCCGTAGGCGAAGACCTCGGTCTGCAGGCCGGCGGGCCGGTCCTGCTGCAGCTGCGTCAGGCCGGTACGGCCCATTTCCAGCGGCATGACCCAGCGCACCGCGCCCTGTGCGGCGATCACGTCCAGAGTGGGCTTGCTGTAGACGTTCAGGAACGGCCCCCCCACGAAAGGCCGGCCCTGCATGAGGTGCACGGCGCCCATGTCATTGGCTTCGACGCCGTAGCGTTCGTTGTCGATGATCTTGCGCAGGGTATTCAGGTCGTTGCCCGATTCCAGCAGGACTTGCGTGGACAGCACGGGCGTCTTGCCGGCCCCCGCCAGCATGTCGGCGACTTCGATCCAGTCGGGCAGGCGCAGTTCGTGGCGCCGGGAACAAACGGTTTCCCCCAGGTAGACGATGTCCACCGGCCAGTCGCATACGGCGGCATAGAATTCCAGGGTGGTGACACGGGGCCAGTAGTACTGCAGGGGGCCCAGGGCGATTTTCATGATGGTTTCCTCGTGCGCAATGGGCGGGGCGGCCCGCGTCCCCGGCCAGGGGACCGGCGGGCGCAAGGCCCCGCGCGGGATCATTTCCAGGGCCGGTGGTAGGCGCCCAGCGTGTGCTGCTGGCCTTCGGCGACCTTGTTCAGTTCGGCCATCCAGGACGGATGCACCGAGTAGCGGGACGGGCTGCTGCGGGCCTGGTCGATGGCCTGGCGCCAGACGCGGGTGACCTGGGCGGTATAGGCCGGGCTGCGCTGGCGGCCTTCGATCTTGATGGCCCGCACCCCCATGGCCATCAGCCGGGGCAGCAGTTCCAGGGTATTGAGGCTGGTGGGTTCTTCAAGGGCGTAGTAGTTTTCGCCCGCCACGTCGAAGCGGCCCTTGCACAGCGTGGGGTAGCCTGCGTTCTCGCCATCGTCATAGCGGTCGATCAGCACGCCGTTCAGGCGCGATTCCAGGCCTTTGTCCGTTTGCTGCCAGCGCACGTGCTTGGCCGGGGAACAGACGCCGTGGGTATTGGGCGATTCGCCCGTGGCGTAGGACGACAGGGCGCAGCGGCCCTCGACCATGACACACAGGCTGCCGAAACCGAATACCTCGATTTCGACCGGCGTGTTTTCGCAGACCTGCTGTACCTGGGCCACCGACAGCACGCGCGGCAGCACGGCGCGCGCCACCCCGAAGCGGTCATGGTAGAAGCGGATGGCCTCGTAGTTGGTGGCGGAGCCCTGCACCGACAGGTGCAGCCGCAGGCCGGGATGACGTTCACAGGCGTAGGCCATCAGGCCCGGATCGGCCATGATCACGGCGTCCACGCCCGCGCCTGCTGCACGATCGACCGCGTCCCGCCACAGCTGCCAGCCGTCGGGCTGGGGGTAGGTATTCAGGGCCAGGAGTACCTTGCGCTTGCGGTCGTGGGCGTAGCGGATGCCTTCGTCAATGGCCGCGGTATCGAAGTTCAGGCCCGCGAAGTTGCGCGCATTGGTGGCATCGCGAAAACCCAGGTAGACGGCATCGGCGCCTTCGTCGACAGCGGCTTTGAGAGCGGGCAGGCTGCCCGCCGGACAGACGAGTTCGAAGCTCGACAGGTCGTGGCGGGGCACCACGCCGGGACGGTGGGATTCAGGGAGGGCTGACATGAGGGACTTCCAGGGGATTCGTGGCGGGGCGCACCGCCGGGCCCCGCTTCGGCAATAGCGGAAACTATGCCCTGTCGAACGGCATCGGACCTTAATCCGGATCAAGAAGCGCTCATCCTGACCCTGCCACAGGGTCTTTCCGCCGCCGATCCGAACCGGGAAAACAGTGCCCCGGACACGGTCTTGGTCCACGCAGGCCCCAGGATCGTGTAAGGTAGCGTCACCCAGGCCGCGCCCCGCGCGCCCATTTCGGACCCTGCCATGGCCCCTCCTCCCGATCTGACCCTCGACGTACGTTCGCTGCCGGCTCCCGAGCCGCTGGAACACTGCCTGGAAGCCCTGGCCGACCTGGCCCCGGGCCAGCGCCTGCGCATGCTCATCGACCGCGAGCCGTACCCGCTGTACACCATCCTGGACCGCGACGGATTCCAGCACTGCTGCACCCTCGAGGACACGCATTTCCTGGTCACGATCTGGTACGACGCCAAATAACATGCAGCGCGCCCTGGATTTCGACAAGACGCCCGCCCTGGGCGTGCCCCTGCCTTTTTTCCTGAATGTGCCGCTGTTCGCCCTGCTGGCCGGCCTGCTGGCCACCTGGGCGGGGTCCCAGGCATTCGCTTCGCGCTGGAACGGCGCTGCGCTGGCCCTCACCCATCTGTGGACCCTGGGCATCCTGGGCAGTGCCATGCTGGGCGCCCTGCTGCAGATCCTGGCGGTGGCCTGCAACGTCCGGGTGGGCGCCATCCGCACGGTGGCCGGCCTGACGCACGCACTGCTGACCGCGGGCACGCTGCTGCTGGCGGCGGGCTTCCTGGGCTGGTGGCCGGTCGCCTGGGTGGGCGCCGCTGCGCTGCTCGGTCCGGCCTTCGCGCTGTACCTGGCCGCCGTGGCGTGGGCGCTCTGGCAACACCGTCGCCAGGTCTACAAGGGCGCCCGCGAAATCCTGGTGCCCGTGCGCGGCGCGTTGGCCGCCCTGGCCTGCACCGTGCTGATCGGCCTGGTCCTGGCGCTGTCCCTGGGCCTGGGATCGGCGCCGCCCGACTGGATCGACGGCCACGTGCTGTGGGGCCTGGCCGGCTGGGGCGGCCTGCTGCTGATGGGCATGTCCTTCCAGTTGCTGCCGATCTTCCAGGTGACGGAACTCTACCCCAGGCCTATCGCGCGCTGGCTGCCCCTGCTGATTCCCGGTCTGCTGCTGGCCTGGACCGCACTGGAAGCCTCCACCGGCCTGCCCCGCCTGATGCGGGAAACTGCGGAACTGCTGCTGGTCGGCGCCTACGCGCTGTGGGCCGGCGTCACCCTGCGGCTGCTGTGGACCCGCAAGCGGCCCACCCCCGAGCCCACGACCCTGTTCTGGTACGCGGGCATGATCAGTCTGCTGGCCTGTGCACCGCTCTGGATCTGGATGACGCACGGCCAGTCTCCCCGGGCGGGACTGGTGCTGGGCGTGGTGATGATCGCGGGGGTGCTGGGCTCGGTGGTGAACGGGATGCTGTACAAGATCGTGCCGTTTCTGCTCTGGAAGCATGCCCAGGACGCCATGATCGTGCCCGACCACGACCCGGCCCAGGCCCGCGTCTACCTGAAGGTCCTGCCCAAGATGGCCACCTACATCGGCGACCGCCCGGCCCGCTGGCAATGGGCCGCCCATGTCGCCGTCATCATCTGCTGGTCGCTGGCGGCGGCAGGCTGGGCTCCGGCGGTGCTGGCGGCCGGCCCGCTGCAGATCGTCTCGGCGGCAGGCCTGGCCTGGAACATCGGCCGGGCACTGCGGCTCTACCGCAGGACACTGCGCGCCATGGCGGCCCTGCCGCACCACGCGCCCGCCGCGCAGACCCGCGGGCCGCTTCGGGCCGGCGGCCGTGAATGATCCACCAGGATCATTCGCCGCCCGGCCTCATCCCTTGTAGTTTCTCAGCCCATCGGGGTCGAGAATGGTGTATTCGCGGCCCCGGACATGGATCAGGCGGCGATCGCTCAGGTCGCGCAAGATGCGCGAGAAATGCTCCGGCGTCAGGTTCAGGCGCGAAGCCACGATGGCCTTGCTGATCTCGATGCGAAACGGTTCGCCGACTTCGCCGCGCCATTCGCGCAGCAGGTAGGAAATCAGGCGCTGGGCGCCGGTATGCAGGGTGTAGGCCTCGACGTCGCCCATCAGGCTGTACAGGCGCCGGCTCAGGCCGGCCAGCATCTTGCGCGCCATGCCCGGATTGCGGTCGAGCTGGTCGAACAGCGCGTCGCGCCCCACGTGCAGCAGCAGCGTATCGCGCAGGGCCTCGGCGGTGACGATGTAATTCTGGCCCATGAACATCAGGGCCTCGCCGAATCCGTCGCCAGGGCCGATCAGGCGCACGACGCGTTCCACCCCCGAATTCGAGACGAACAGCAGCTTGACCTGGCCGTAGACCACCACATGGAAACCCACGCACGGATCGCCGCGCCGGAAAATGATGTCCCCCCGCACGGCGCTGATTTCGCTCGTACCGCGCGCGATGGGATCCAGGTCCTGCGGCGGCAGTTCGTTGAACAGCGGCACCTGGGACAGCAGGTCGCGCATCCTGGCATGGCGCGAGCGTTCTTCCCCGCCTCCCCGCGGGCGCCACGGATTGATAGAATCCCCGGTACGATGATCCGCGCCCTCTTTACCCTCCTGGGTTGCGTGGCCCTGGCCCTGGGCGTGCTGGGCATCTTCCTGCCCCTGCTGCCCACCACCCCGTTCCTGCTGCTGGCGGCTTTCTGCTTCCTGCGCGGCTCGGCGCGCATGCATGCCTGGTTGATGTCCCATCGCATCCTCGGTCCGTACATCCGCGACTTTCAGGCGGGGCGCGGCATCCCCTTGCGCAGCAAATGCATTGCCCTGATCCTGATGTGGCCTTCGCTGGCCCTTTCAGCCTGGATCATGCCGGTGCCCTGGGCACGCTGGTTGCTGCTGATCCCGGGCATCGGCGTCACGATCTATCTGTGGCGCCTGCCCACCCGGCCCGCCCGCCAGGCCGGCGGGGCGCCGGATACACCTGCCCGGCCCGATCCCGATCAGATCAGCCGGGAATAAGTGGCCACCCGCGGGCGGCGCACGTACTGGTCGAACACCATCGCCAGCGCGCGCACGAACACCCGCCCCTTGGGCAACACCCTGAGCCCGCGCCCGTCCAGTTCCAGCAGGCCGGCATCCGCATACGGGCGCAGCCGATCCAGTTCTTCGCCGAAACAGGACTCGAAGGAGCAGCCATGGCGCGCCTCGAAATCGGCAAAATCCAGCGGCATGCTGCACATGATGGTCATGATGACTTCCCGGCGCAGGACGTCTTCGGGGCTCAGGTCGAACCCCTTGGCCGTGGGCAGTTCGCCGCGTTCGAGGCACTCGCGGTAGGCGTTCAGGGAATGGTGATTCTGGATATAGGCATCGCCGATCTTGCCGATCGCCGAAATGCCGAAGCCCACCAGATCGCATTCCGCGCGGGTGGTATAGCCCTGGAAATTGCGATGCAGGCTGTGATTCAGGCGCGCCCGGTTCAGCTCGTCGTCGGGCTTGGCGAAATGGTCCAGCCCGATGTAGACGTAGCCGGCCGCCAGCAGGCGGCGCACCGACATCAGGAAGATCCCCATGCGCGTGTCGGCGCTGGGCAGGTCTTCGGCGTGGATCAGGCGCTGGGCCTTGAAGCGGTCGGGCAAGTGGGCGTAGTTGTACAGGGCGATGCGGTCGGGCGACAGCTCGATCAGCTGGTCCAGGGTGCGGCTGAAGCTGTCCAGCGTCTGCTTGGGCAGCCCATAGATCAGATCGGCGTTGATGGACTGAAAGCCGTTGTCCCGGCTGGCCTGCAGGGCCGTGCGCACCATCTCGTAGGGCTGGATGCGGTTGACCGCGGCCTGAACCAGCGGATCGAAGTCCTGGACGCCGAAGCTGGTGCGGTTGAATCCCAGACCCGCCAGCATGGCGAGCGAGGCGGGCCGGACGGTGCGCGGATCGATTTCCACGCCCAGTTCGGCGTCGGGGGTGAATTCGACGTGGCTCCGGATCCGGTCCATCAGGGCGGTCAGCTCTTCCGCGCTCAGGAAGGTCGGCGTGCCGCCCCCCAGGTGCAGCTGCACCGCGCGATTGTGGCGCCCCAGGAGCGCGCCGACCTGGTCCATTTCGCGGTACAGGATGTCCAGGTATTCGGCCGAGCGGCTGTGGTCCTGGGTGATGATCTTGTTGCAGGCGCAGAAATAGCACAGCGATTCGCAGAACGGCAGGTGCACGTAGACCGACAGGGGTGGCGCCTGATCGGCTGCGGCCCGTTCCTGCAGGCGCGCGATGTAGGCCGAGGCCGGATAGCCCTGCTGGAAGCGGTCGGCCGTCGGATACGAGGTATAGCGCGGGCCCGACTGGTCGAAACGGCGGATCAGCGCCTCGGAGATCTCCAGGTCGGGAAAGGCGATGGTCTCCGGATCGGAGGCCATCGCAGGGTTTTCTTGGGTCGTCATGCGGCAAGCTCCTGCGACAAGGCCGCGCCGGAAACCGGGGGGCCGGTGCGTTCAGGCGATATTGTTCTACATTTCAACATAGTCTCCGACAAAAATCGCCCATCAGGCTTGACTCAGGTCAAGCCCTTTTCTTCGCGTATCATTAAGGACTTCCATGCGGGTCCGCCCGGTTAGCTCCTCGGGCCGCGCGTTCCCGATTCCCGTACCAGCCATTCAATGCTTCTGATCCTGATCCTCGCGATCCCGTTTATCGGCAGCCTGTGCGCCTCGCTGCTTCCCGCGACCGCGCGCCGCGCAGGGGCCTGGCTGGCGGGCGGCAGTGCCCTGGCCTGCCTGATCCTGACGCTGCTGCTCACCCCCGAGGTCGCCGCCTCGGGTGTCATCAAGCTCAGCCTGCCCTGGATTCCGACACTGGGGGTGGACCTGACCCTGCGCATGGACGGCTACGCCTGGCTGTTCTCCGTGATCGTCTCGGCCATGGGTGCTCTGATCGCCCTGTACGCCCACTACTACCTGTCGGCCCGGGATCCGGTCCCCCGGTTCTTCACCTTCCTGCTCAGCTTCATGGGCGCCATGCTGGGTGTGGTGCTGGCCGGCAACCTGATCCAGCTGCTGGTGTTCTGGGAACTGACCAGCCTGTCCTCCTTCATGCTGATCGGCTACTGGCACCACCGCATGGACGCCCGCCGTGGTGCGCGCATGGCCCTGCTGGTCACGGGCACCGGCGGCTTCTGCCTGCTCGCCAGCATGCTCATCATCGGCCACATCGTCGGCAGCTACGACCTGGACGCGGTGCTGGCGGCCGCCACGGCGATCCGGGGCCACCGCTGGTACCCGATCCTGCTGGTGCTGCTGGCCCTGGGCGCCCTGACCAAGAGCGCCCAGTTTCCCTTCCATTTCTGGCTGCCCAACGCCATGGCCGCGCCCACTCCGGTGTCGGCCTATCTCCATTCGGCCACCATGGTGAAGGCGGGGGTGTTCCTGCTGGCGCGCTTCTGGCCGATCTTCTCCGGCACCGACTGGTGGACCTGGATCATCGGCGGCGCGGGCCTGTGCTCGCTGCTGCTGGGCGCCTACGCCGCCACCTTCCAGCGCGACATGAAGGGCGTGCTGGCCTATTCCACCATCAGCCACCTGGGGCTGATCACACTGCTGCTGGGCATGAACAGCCGCCTGGCCCTGGTGGCCGCCGTATTCCACATCATCAACCACGCCACATTCAAGGCATCCCTGTTCATGGCGGCCGGGATCGTCGACCATGAAAGCGGCACCCGCGACCTGACCCGGCTGTCCGGCCTGCGGACCCTGATGCCGCTGACGGCCACGCTGGCCATGGTGTCCGCCGCCGCCATGGCGGGCGTGCCCCTGCTCAACGGCTTCATCTCGAAGGAAATGTTCTTCGCGGAAACCGTCTTCATCACCGGCCACTGGGCCAGCCGCTGGGGCCTGCCGATCGCCGCCGTCGTGGCCGGTGCGCTCAGCGTGGCGTACTCGCTGCGCTTCATCCTGCAGGTGTTCTTCGGCCCGCAGGCAACCGATCTGCCCAGAACACCGCACGACCCGCCCCGCATGATGCTGATCCCCTGCGCGGTGCTGGTGCTGTTCTGCCTGTCCGTCGGCATCCTGCCGGGCCTGATCCTGGATCCGGTCCTGAACATGGTCATGCGCGCCCTGCTGGGCGACCGCACGCCGGTCTACGACCTGCAGGTCTGGCATGGGCTGAACCTGCCCCTGCTCATGAGCCTGGTCGCCATGGCGGCCGGCATCGGCCTGTACCTGGCCCTGCGCGAACGCGACCGCCGGGCGCCGGGCCAGGTGCCCCTGATCTACCGCCTGGACGGCCGCCAGTCCTTCGAGGCGCTGCTCGAGGCCATCGACGCCGGCTCGGCCGCGCTGCTGGCCCGGCTGCAGACCCAAAGGCTGCAGCCCCAGGTGCTGCTGCTGGTGCTGTCCACCGGCGCGGTGGCGCTGCTGCCGCTGCTGCCGGGCGGCTGGTGGCCCGACCACCCCACGGGCACTCCGGCGCAGTGGTCCTTCGGGCTGATGTGGCTGGCGGGCGGCGCCTGCGCCGTGGTCGCGGCCTACCAGGCCAAGTACCACCGCGCCGCCTCGCTGATGCTGGCCGGTGCGGCCGGCCTGGTCACCTGCGTCACTTTCGCGTGGCTGTCAGCCCCCGACCTGGCCCTGACCCAGCTCACGGTCGAAGTCGTCACCACCGTGCTCATCCTGCTGGGGCTGCGCTGGCTGCCGCCCCGGATCGAGGAATTCCCGGGCCCGACGCCGATGACGACGCGCTGGCGCCGGCTGCGCGATTTCCTGGTGGCCCTGGCCGCGGGGGCCACGATGACGGTCCTGTCCTACGTCATGATGACGCGGCTGCCGGCGCACGACAGCATCTCCGCCTATTTCGTGCAGCAGGCCTGGCCCCTGGGCGGCGGTGCCAACGTGGTCAACGTGATCCTGGTCGATTTCCGCGCCTTCGATACTTTCGGCGAGATCACCGTGCTGGGAGTCGTGGCCCTCAGCGTCTACGCGCTGCTGCGGCGTTTCCGGCCGCCGGCCGAAACCATTGCCGCGCCGCTGCACCACCGCGGCAGCGGCGACACGCCTGCGCCCTTCGAAGAACCCGACCTGCACGCGCCGCTGCCCGAAGGCACGATGCGCGTGCCCGCCGTCCTGATCCGGCTGCTGCTGCCGGTCTCCACCCTGATCTCGCTGTACTTCCTGCTGCGCGGCCACAACCTGCCGGGCGGCGGTTTCATCGGCGGGCTGATCATGGCCACCGGCATCATCCTGCAGTACATGGCAGGCGGCATCCTGTGGGTCGAGGCCCGCCCCCTGATCCGCCCGCAGGCCTGGATCGCCCTGGGCCTGATGGTGGCCGGGGCCGCCGCCATGGCGGTGTGGTGGGTCGGCAAGCCCCTGCTTGCCGCCCATGCGGTGGACCTGATCCTGCCGCTGGTCGGCACCGTGCACCTGTCCAGCGTGCTGCTGTTCGACCTGGGCGTGTACATGCTGGTGGTGGGCGCCACCGTCCTGATGATCATCGCCCTGGCGCACCAATCGCTGCGCTTCTACCGCAAGCTCGCCGAGGCGGCGGGCGCCTCATCGACGGAGTCCTGACCATGGAATGGATATTGGCGCTGGCGATCGGCGTGCTCGCAAGCTCGGGGGTCTGGCTGCTGCTGCGGCCGCGCACCTTCCAGTTCATCATGGGGCTGGCGCTGCTGGGCTACGCGGTCAACCTGTTCATCTTCGCCATGGGCCGCCTGCGCGTGGACGCGCCGCCGGTCATCGACCCCGCCTGGGCCGACCCGGCCAGCTACGCCGACCCCCTGCCCCAGGCGCTGGTGCTGACCGCCATCGTCATCGGCTTCGCCACCATGGCGCTGTTCCTGGTGGTGCTGCTGGCCTCGCGGGGCCTGAGCGACACCGACCACGTCGACGGCGAGGAACACCGCCGATGAATCCCTGGCTGCAACACCTGCCGGTCCTGCCGGTCCTGATCCCCCTGCTCGCGGCGGCCCTGATGCTGCTCACCCGCGACGGCCAGCGGCGGCTGCGCGTGACCCTGGGCGCCGTCGCGCTGGGGCTCATGGCGCTGTCGGCCCTGATGCTGGTGCGCGCCACCCAGGGGATCGGCGCGCCCCATTGGCCCGACAACATCGGCGTCTACCTGCTCGGCAACTGGCCCGCGCCCTTCGGCATCGTGCTGGTGGCCGATCGCCTCTCTGCGCTGATGCTGGGCCTGACGGCTGTGCTGGGCCTGTGCGCCTGGATCTACGCCACGGCCCGGTGGGACCGGGCCGGCAGCCACTTTCACCCCCTGTTCCTGCTGATCATGATGGGCCTGAACGGCGCCTTCCTGGCGGGCGACCTGTTCAATCTGTTCGTCTTCTTCGAGATCCTGCTGACCGCATCCTACGGCCTGATGCTGCACGGCTCGGGCAAGCGCCGGGTCGGCGCCGCACTGCACTACATCGCCGTCAACCTGATCGCGTCCTTCCTGCTGCTGGTGGCCATCGCCCTGATCTACGGCCTGACCGGCACGCTGAACCTGGCCGACCTGTCGGTGCGCGCCCTGGCCCTGCATGGAGCGGATCGCCAGCTCTTCGACAGCGCGGCGGCGATCCTGGGCGTCGCCTTCCTGATCAAGGCTGCCGCCTGGCCCCTGAACTTCTGGCTGCCGAACACCTACTCCGAGGCCGGCGCCCCGGTGGCCGCGCTCTTCGCCATCATGACCAAGGTCGGCATCTACGCCCTGCTGCGCATCGGCTCGCTGCTGCTGCCGGCCGGCGCCCCCGCCGCCTTCGGCGGCGCCTGGATGTTCCCCGCCGGAATCGCCACCCTGGCCTTCGGCACCCTGGGCATGCTGGCCAGCACCCAGGCGCGGCGCATCGCGGCCTACGCCATCATCACGTCCTCGGGCACGCTGTTCGCCGCCCTGGGCATGCCCGGGGCGACCCTCACCGGCCCGGCCCTGTACTACCTGCTCAGCTCGGTCCTGGCCCTGGGCGCCCTGTTCCTGCTGCTGGAGCTGACGGAACGCAGCCAGAGCTTCGGCTCCGACGTGCTCGCGATCACGCAGGAAGCCTTCGAAAGCGAAGACACCGATACCGCCGACCTGAGCGGCCAGGCGGTGGGCGTGCCGCTGCCCGCCACCATGGCCTTCCTGGGCCTGAGCTTCTTTGCCTGCTCGCTGCTGATCATCGGCCTGCCGCCGCTCTCGGGTTTCGTGGCGAAATTCTCGCTGCTGTCGGCCGCGCTGCGTACCGCCGAATACGGCGCACCCACCGCCAACGTCTGGCTGCTGGTGGCGGCCATGCTGATCTCGGGCGTGGCCGGCCTGATCGCCCTGGGACGCTGCGGCGTGCGCCTGTTCTGGGTGCCGGAAGACCTGCATGTCCCGTCCCTGCGGCTGAACGAGGCCATCCCCATCCTGGTGCTGCTGTCGGCCAGCATCCTGCTGACGGCGCGCGCCGGATCCGTGATGGCCTATCTGGAAGACACGGCCTGGTACCTGGACCAGCCGGGCCGCTACGTCGAGGCGGTGCTGGGCCAGGATCCCCACGTCTTCCCCGCGCCGGCCGCCGGACACAGAGGCCCGCAATGAGGCGCCTGCTGCAATCCCTGCCGCTTGCCTGCCTGCTGCTGGTGCTCTGGCTGGTGCTGAACGACAGCCTCTCGGCGGGCCACCTGATCCTGGGGGCCGCCATTGCCCTGACGCTCGCCCTGCTGGCGCCGGTCCTGCGGCCGGTGCGCGCACGCCTGTCGCATCCGCTCACGGCGCTGCGCCTGGCAGGGCACGTAGCCGCCGACATCGCCCGTTCGAACCGCGACGTCGGCCGGATCATCCTGCGCGGGCCCAAGGCCGGCACCGAGCCCGGTTTCCTGGACATCCAGTTGCGCATCCGCGATCCGCACGGCCTGGCGACACTGGCCTGCATCATCACCTTCACGCCCGGCACGGTCTGGGCCGGGCACGATCCCGAGCGCAACATCCTGACCCTGCACGTGCTGGACCTGAGCGACCCCCAGGGCCTGACCCGCATCATCCAGGACCGCTACGAACGCCCCCTGATGGAGATCTTCGAATGAGCGCAACGATACTGCACTGGGCCGGTGGCTTCGCCGTGCTGTGCTTCACGCTGGGACTGGGCTGCGCCGCCGTGCGCCTGATCCGGGGCCCCGGCGCCGAGGACCGCGTCCTGGCCCTGGACACCATCTACATCAACGGCATGCTGATCCTGCTGGTGCTGGGCCTGCGCTTCGGAGCGGGCCTGTACTTCGACGTGGCCCTGCTGATCGCATTGTTCGGCTTCGTCGGTTCTTCCGCCCTGGCGAAGTTCCTGCTGCGCGGCGAGGTGATCGAGCCATGATCGGACTGCCCCTGTGGGCCGCCGTGCCCGTGGCCCTGCTGCTTGTCCTGGCGGGCATCGTGACCCTGACCGGCTCCATCGGCCTGCTGCGGCTGCGCAGCTTTCACGAGCGCATGCATGCCCCGACCATGGGCATGACGATGGGCGTGTTCTGCGTCGCCCTGGCCGCCACCGTGATCGCCAGCCTGCTGCAGCACAGGCCGATCGTCCACGAATGGCTGATCTGCCTGTTCCTGTTCATGACCGCGCCCGTCACGGCCATCCTGCTGATGCAAAGCGCCCGGCGCCGCCAGCGCAAGCGCACGGGCGCTGACGAGTCGAAATGACTTTGTTACACCGAGTTCTAGGGAAAACCCGTACACTGATCTGAAGTCCGTTCGCGCGGATCGAGCAGGCCGCACGAACGGTAAGCAAATCCCTGAACCGGACCGGGCATCGCCCAGGCCCCTCTCGCAAGGAGAGTTCACCATGCATCGTGCTATCCAGACACCTTTGCGCACCGCGCTGCTGGCCGCCGGACTGGGCTGTGCCGCCCTGTTCGCCCCCGCGACCCAGGCCGCGGGCACGCAGGCGCAATCCCAATATCAGCAGGATGTGGCGCGCTGCCACAACACTCCGGGCATCGACGTGCAGGCCTGCCTGAAAGAAGCCGGCGCCGCCGCCCAGGCTGCCCGCCAGGATGCCCTGACGCAGCCTTCGGACCAGGCCGAGTTGCGCAACCGGAAAGAACGCTGCGACCGCCTGCCGGCGGACCAGCGCGAGGACTGCATGACCCTGATGAACGACACCAACGCGCGTGTGCAGGGCTCGGTCCAGTCGGGCGGCGTGCTGCGCGAAACCACGATCACGATCCCCGCCCCGGCCGGCTCGTGACCGGGCGCTAGAGTTCCATCTGCATGCCCATTTCCACCACGCGGTTGGGTGGAATCTTGTAGAACCGGGTGCTGCGGCTGGCATTGCGCGCCATGAAGGCGAACAGATGCCGCCGCCAGCTCCGGTACCATGGCAGCCTGCGCACCACGATCACCGTCTGGCGCGACAGGAAATACGAAGTCTGCATGGGATCCAGGTTCAGCTCCGGGATCTCCAGGCCGATCTGCTCCACTACCTGGGGCACGTTCGGCTCCTGCTTGAATCCCCAGCGGGCCACGGCCTGCCAGCTGCTGCGACTGACCCTTTCGATGCGCAGCCGTTCGCTGAACGGCACGTAGGGCACGTCGGCCGACTCGACCGTCAGGAACAGCGCCTGTTCATGCAGCACCTTGTTGTGTTTCAAATTGTGCAGCAGCGCGGGCGGCACCGTGCCGACGATCATGCTCATGAACACCGCCGTGCCCGGCACGCGGGTCGGCGGATAGGCTTCCAGCGATTCCATGAAGCTGGCGAGCGGCTGCTGGTCCCCCGCCAGCGTATCGTGCACCCGCTGGCGCCCCTGCTTCCAGGTCACCATCAGCGTCAGCAGGCCGATGCCCACCAGCAGCGGCAGCCAGCCGCCTTCGTGCAGCTTCAGTGTGTTCGACGAGAACAGCAGCACATCGATCGCCAGGAACAGGGCAATCAGCGCCAGCCAGGCGAGCCGCCGTGCGCCATGCGCATTTCTGGGCAGCACGGCGAACGCCAGCAGCGAGGTCATCAGCATCGTGCCCGTGACGGCGAAGCCGTAGGCATGCGCCAGGCGGTCCGAAGAGCCGAACGACAGTGTCAGGACCAGCACGGCCAGCAGCAGCAGCCAGTTCACGCGCGGCAGGTAGATCTGCCCTTCCTCGCGCGCCGAGGTGTGCTGGATCACCATGCGTGGCCAGTAGCCCAGCTGCACGGCCTGACGCGTCATGGAAAACGCGCCGGAAATCACGGACTGCGAGGCGATCACCGTGGCCAAGGTGGCCAGGGCCACCAGCGGGATCAGGCCCCAGTCGGGTGCCAGCAGGAAAAAGGGATTGCGGATGGCGCCGGGGTCGCTGAGCAGCAGCGCGCCCTGGCCGAAATAGCACAGGAACAGTGCCGGCAGGACCACGGCGAACCAGGCGCGGCGGATGACTGCGCCGCCGAAATGGCCCATGTCGGCATACAGTGCCTCGGCCCCCGTCAGGGCCAGGACCAGTGCGCCCAGCGCCAGGAAGGTTTCCCAGGGAGCATCGCCGATGAAACGCAGGGCCCAGACCGGATTGACGGCCTGCAGCACTTCGGTCTGCCCGGCGATGCGCCAGGCCCCCAGCCCGCCCAGCACCAGGAACCAGCACAGCATCACCGGACCGAACAGCTTGCCCACGGCGCCGGTGCCACGCGACTGGAACATGAACAGGGCCAGCAGCACGACCACCGCGATCGGCACCACCCAGGCATCCAGCCGATGCGACACGATGCCGATGCCCTCGACGGCGGACAGGACAGAAATCGCAGGCGTGATCATGCTGTCGCCGTAGAACAGGCTGGCACCGATCAGCCCCAGCACGGCCAGGCGCCAGCGGCCCTGGCCCGACCGCCCGCGCAGGGCGAGTTCCATCAGGGCCAGCGT
>Ga0182743_1000381_pt1 | contig 57990 bp, 55 predicted proteins | sample eDN3rd30CKraftOP_FD_128522 | JGI IMG/M metagenome (GOLD analysis project Ga0182743, IMG submission 128522) | Enriched Organic Plus compost microbial communities from Emeryville, California, USA - eDNA 3rd pass 30_C Kraft OP (version 2) (version 2) ... | reverse complement strand
GGGTTGAAGTTGAATGTCTGCTTTCGATTGGCTTTTGCAGGAATGTTCGCCCTGCATTTGCGTTGCCTGGCGAAGTTACGAATTGCGTCGGTATCATATGCCTTGTCGGCCAGGATCGTTGTGCCGGGCTGCAGATCGCTGAGCAGCTGGCGCATCCGCAGCCTGACCAGCCGTGAGTTCCAGGCGAACCGGTCGGCCATCTGCATCAACGAGAGCATGAATTTTCGTCGTCAGGCCACCGTGAGAATGTCCCATGCAAGGATCGGCAGAGCCCCTTTTTAGCATTGGCGCCATGTTGGTGAACGCGAATGTAAGAGCTGTCGATCATGACGATATCTCTATCGTAACGCTTTGAAACCGCGTCCAGAAGGCGATCCCAGACACCCGCTTTACGCCCCAGCGGGAGAACCGATTGTAAAGCGTCGTGCGTGGACCATAACGCTCCGGCACATCTCGCCAGGACGAACCGGTCCTGAAACGCCACAGATTGCCGTTGATCTCCCGGCGGTTGTCGACACGTTCAATTCCACGGCTATTGGCCGGCAAGAGAGGTGCGATGATAGCCCATTCTTCGTCGCTCAATTCGTGACGGCGCATGGCAACCTCCTTTCAAGGAGATTGAATCACGCACCGCCAATAAGATGAACCTTGTTTATGGGAACACTGCCCAGTGGATGACGGGATTTTCAGACCGTTGTTCTATTCCATACCCGCTGATGGCGCGGCTAGCGATGAAATGGCAGTTTTCGCAGGCACGTTCCAGATCTGGCGCAGGTCCTGGCGAATATCCACCAGCATGGACGGTGCAAGCAGCGATTACGTACAAATTACTGCATTGATTTGCTTCGAGATCGACTGGAACGGGCAAGCATCTCTGGACCTTCACCGCATCTTGCGCCATATCTCTGACAGATCGATTTGATGAGGTCCAAACCCATGTCGCTTCTCCTGCGCTTTCTGACCTGGTGGAACAGCCAGACCATCAACACTCAGGTCTGGACCAAGCTTTACGGCGAGAAGGTCGGCAAGGACGATCAGGACAACATCTACTACCAGTCCCGCGACGGTAAGCGTCGCTGGGTCATCTATAACGGTGAATCCGAGGCAAGCCGGATTTCCCCTGAATGGCATGGCTGGCTGCACCACACCTACAAGCAGCCTCCGACACAAGAGCCTCTGGCCCATAAATCATGGGAAAAACCGCATCAGCCGAACCAGACCGGTACAGTTGAGGCTTATCATCCGGCGGGTTCGCTGTACCGTGCTGAGCCGGCCGCGCGCCGCGACTACGACGCTTGGCAGCCTGAGTAAACCGATGGTGAGCGCCGCTGAACGGGCCGAGCTTTGGGTTGGCGCGGCCGTTCTGGCCGTAGCGGCCGGCTTTCTTATCTGGTCCACATCGGGCGGCCGAACGTCAGGGCTTGGCGGTGGGTATGAACTGCGCGCGGCCTTTCCGAATGTCAGCGGCATTGAGGTCGGTACCGATGTTCGGGTTGCTGGGGTGCGGGTCGGACGGGTTGCCGGGATTGAGCTCGACCCCCAGACTTACCTTGCTGAGGCGCGGTTGAGACTGCCAGAAAGCATTCGTCTGCCTAGTGACAGTGCGGCACTGATACAGTCGGACGGGCTGCTTGGCGGTGCCTATATCGAATTGCAGCCGGGCGGCGCACCGGATGATCTGCCTCCGGGGGCCGAGATCGAGGATGTGCAGGGCGCTGTCAGCCTGATCTCGCTGATGATGAAATTTGTCGATGCGCAAACTGCGGATGACGAACCATGAATGACCTTCTGACCCGTGCCTGTCTTTGCCTTCTGTTCATCGCTGGCCCTGCCTTTGCTCAGGAGGATGAGGGGCAGGGTGAGGATGAGCAGTTGATGATCGACCCGGCCTTCAGCGATGATCCTGCTGCTGTCGTCCCGGCCGAGCCCTCGGCGGCTGAGCGTCAGCGCGCGGCCGATCAGGCGCGTGGGCCTGAAACTGCGGCGGGTACAGGTGCACTGCTGCGTGGCCTCGACAAGATCACTGGCCGGACCGAAGACTTTGATCTATCAGTTGGCCAGGTTGCCGAATTCGGCAGGCTTGAGGTCAGGCTGTCTGAATGCCGCTATCCCGCCGCCGACCCGACTTCGGACGCTTATGCGGAACTGACCGTCACCGACAAGCGCGCGAATGCTCAGGTATTTGCAGGCTGGATGGTAGCCTCATCCCCTGCGCTGTCTGCGCTTGACGATTCGCGCTATGATGTCTGGGTGATTTCCTGCAACAGGTCGTAACACCCAGGCAGGGGCTGCGAGATCATATCTGCCTGAACTTGCAGAGCTGTGGCGAGGCGCCGTCTATATTCAAGTCTGGAGATAGTCTGCCCCCCCATCGAGGCCAGATGCGGGTTAGGGTACTGGGTATCCCACAGAACAAAGCCGCAGCGCGCCAGATGCACGGACATCCAGATCAGCGCAGCTTTTGAGGCATTCTCGCGCCGCGAGAACATACTTTCTGCAAAAAACGCGCCGCCCAACGTCAGCCCATACAGCCCGCCGATCAAGGTATCGCTGGTATAGATTTCCAGAGAATGGGCGTGGCCCATGCGGAACAGATCCAGATAAAGCGCGCGGAGAGGGGCGTTGATCCAAGTTTCGGGCCGGTCGGCGCAACCGTCAACCACGCCGGCGAAGTCGTTGTTCAAAGTTGCATGCCAGTCGCAGCGACGCAAGAAACGCCGCATTGAGCGCGAGACATGCACCCCGCCAACAGGCAGGATGCCGCGTTGGGCTGGATCAAACCAGTAAAGCCGGGGGTCCGAGGCGGAATCCGCCATCGGAAATACCCCTTGCGCATAGGCGGCGAGCATTGTTCTGGCCGTCAGCTGCCCGGTCATATCGGGTTGCGCCTTCGTGCCCACCGCCGCATCGCCTGACCTCTCAGGTCCCGGACATCTCGCTTAGCCAGCGCTCGAGCCAGTGGATCGAGTAATTGCCGCTTTGGATATCGGGATTTTCAAGCAATGCGCGGAATAACGGTAACGTGGTATCGACCCCGTCCACGATCAATTCGCCAAGTGCGCGGTCAAGACGGGCCAAAGCCTCGTTCCGGTCGCGACCATGGACGATCAGCTTGCCGATCAGGCTGTCGTAATAGGGCGGGATGCGATAGCCGTCATAGATCGCGCTATCCATACGTACGCCCAGACCGCCGGGGGCATGATATTGAGAGATTGTACCGGGCGAGGGGGTAAAGTTCGGCAGCTTTTCAGCGTTGATCCGCACTTCGATGGCATGGCCGCGGATCTGCAGATCCTCCTGGCGGAACTCCATCTCTTCGCCGGCAGCGACCAGGATCTGCTGGCGCACCAGATCGACGCCAAAGATCGCCTCGGTCACCGGATGTTCGACCTGCAGGCGGGTGTTCATCTCGATGAAATAGAACTCGCCGTCCTCGAACAGGAACTCGATGGTGCCAGCGCCGCGATAGCCAAGCTTGGCCATGGCATTGGCACAGATCTCGCCGATGCGCGCGCGCTGCTCAGCCGTGATGACCGGGCCCGGTGCCTCTTCAAACACCTTTTGGTGGCGGCGCTGCAACGAACAGTCACGTTCGCCCAGATGCACCGCGCGGCCACGTCCGTCGCCAAAGACCTGGATTTCAATATGGCGCGGGCGCTGCAGGTATTTCTCGATATAGACTTCGTCGTTGCCGAAGGCGGCCTTGGCTTCGGCTCGGGCGGTGCGGAAAGCGTTTTCCAGCCCGGCCTCGTCCAGGGCGACCTTCATGCCACGACCGCCGCCGCCAGCGGTGGCCTTGATGATCACCGGATAGCCGATCTCGGCCGCGATCTTGTGCGCTGAATCGACATCCGGCACGCCGCCGTCCGAACCCGGGACCACGGGGATACCAAGGGATTTTGCGGTTTCCTTGGCGGTGATCTTGTCGCCCATGATGCGGATATGTTCCGCCGAAGGGCCGATGAAGGTGATGCCGTGATCTTCGACCATCTGCACAAAGCCGGCATTCTCGGACAGAAAGCCATAGCCGGGGTGAATGGCCTGGGCGCCAGTGATCTCACATGCCGAAATGACGGCTGGCATCGACAGATAGCTGTCGGTCGAAGGCGGCGGGCCGATACAGACCGATTCGTCGGCCATGCGCACATGCATCGCATCGGCGTCGGCGGTGGAATGGACCGCGACCGAGGCAATGCCCATCTCGCGGCAGGCGCGGATCACGCGTAGCGCGATCTCACCACGGTTGGCGATCAGGATCTTGTCGAACATGCCCTGGCTCACTCGACGACCATCAGGGGAGCGCCGAATTCGACCGGGCTGCCGTCATCGACGAGGATGCGCTTGACCGTGCCGGCGCGGGGCGAGGGGATGTGGTTCATGGTCTTCATCGCCTCGACGATCAGAAGCGTGTCGCCCTCTTTGACTTGCTGGCCGATGGTAACAAAGGGCGTGGCACCGGGTTCGGGCGCAAGATAGGCCGTACCGACCATGGGCGAGGTGACGGCGCCGGGCAGGTTCGCCGGGTCCTCTTGCGGGGCGGGGACCGCTGCAGCGGCAGGCGCGGCGGCAGGCGCAGACGGTGCCGCAAAGACGGGGGCGGCTTGCACTGCGGGGGCTTGCCGGATCTGTTTCGACAGGCTGACGGTCAGCCGGTCATTTTCGTCGTATTCCCGCTTGACGGTCAGCTCGGTCAGGTCGTTGCGATTGAGCAGTTCGGCCAGTGCCTGAATAAAGGCAACGTCGCCTTCGTGATGACGCTTTTCTTGACCCGCTTTGGTGGAATCGTCGCTCATGCCGTCCTCTGGATGTCGTTGTCAGGGTCCGCGTTCTGTTTGCGCGGCGGATTTGGGCGTCCTTATAGACCGTAGGGCAACCCAAGGGAAAGGGATTTGCCGCTTAACCCCGGCGTTTCCATCGCCGGTGCACCCAGAACCATTGCTCCATATGGGCGCGGACCAGGCCTTCCAGGTGGTCGTTCAGGGCCTGCATCATGGTTTCGGGATCGCTATGGGGGATTGGCGCGCCGACCTCAACCTTGAAGCTCAGCCCGTCAGGCTGGCGCACCCCCGCAACCGGCAGGATCAGCGCGTCATAACGCAACGCCAGTTCGGCCGGGGTCAGCACAGTTTTCGTCGGCAGGCCAAAAAAGCGCAGCTCGACGCCGTGATCGTCAAACTGGTCAAAGCCAAGCGCCAGCATCCCGCCCCCCTTGAGAAAGCGCAACATCGCCGCAAGGCCGGCTCGTCCGCGCGGAAACATCGGCTGCGAGATCGAGTTCAGCGCCGGAATGTAATGGCGGTTGAACGCCTCGTTGTTCATTGGGCGATAAAGCGCACCGACTGGCCAATCTCGGGCAGCCAGCGCTGCGCGCATGGCGTCGTAATTGCCAAAATGCGCAGCGGCAAGGATCACGGGCCGGCCTGTCGCCGCTGCCTCTTCCAGAGCAGGCAGGCCGGGGCCGGTCAGCGGGTCTGAGGCGCGAACGCGGTCGGTGAATTCATTGGCCGAGTAGGTTTCGGCCAGTGAGCGCCCGGCGTTATCAGGCACGGCGCGGGTCAGGCGGCGGATCTCGGCCTCGGAAAGGTCGGGGCGGGCCATGGCCAGATTGGCGCGGATGCGCTGTCGCCAGCCGGCAAGCGGTGCCAGCACATGAGAAAAGAGATAGCCCATGGCAGGGATACGCCGCTCATATGGCAGCAGCCGCGCCAGCCCCATGACGGCCAGAAAGGCACCATTGGCAATGCGATCGCGCAGCGCGACGGGTTCCTGGGTTTCGGTCTCGCTCATCGCGGTCCTTTGGTTGCGGCCCGGTTCATCGCGCGGGCCTCGCGCATCCAGACATACAGGCCAGCACCCACGATGATCAACGCACCTACGACTGTCCAGATATCTGGCAGGTTACCCCAGAAGAGCCAGCCCCAGAATCCGGCCCAGACAAGGCCAGTATAACCAAAGGGCGCGATGGCGGCGGCCTCGGCCAAGGAAAAGGCCCGGATCAGCAGGGCTTGTGCCGCGGTGCCAAAGCATCCGAGCAGCAGAAAAGCCCACAGGTCGCCCATTGCGACCGGCTGCCAGAAGAAGGGCACCGCGACCGACGCAAGGACCGTGCCCACCACCGCTGACCAAAGGATCGAGGTCGATGTCGAATCGGTTCGCGCGATCCGGGTCAGAATCGCACCGGCGGCATAGGTAAAGGCCGCGACCAGTGCAAAAAGCGCGGCGGGATGAAAGACGCCTGCACCGGGGCGAATAATGATCATCGCCCCGCATAGCGCGGTCAGAATGCCAAGCAGCCGCCGGATACCGATGGATTCGCCCAGAAAGATCGCTGCCCCCAGCGTGATCAGCACCGGGTTGATGTCCATGATCGCGGTTGCCTCGGCCAGCCCGATGAACTGCAGCGCGCAAAAGAACAGCAGGATCGAGCCGAACTGGGTTACTCCACGAAAAAACTGCACGACCGGCCGTGATGAGGCAAATGTGCTGCGCAACCGCGGCGCAAAGATCACCATCACAATGACAAGATTGGTGATGAACCGCGCCCAGACCACCTGCACCGGATGATAGCGGGCCGAGAGATATTTTCCCGTCGCATCCATGAGTGTGAACAGCACAATTGCCAGCAACAGCAGCACGATACCACGCATCTGGGTTGCACGTGCCGGATCGCCCGGCTGAGCAAGAACCGGTGGCAGCGCGGCCGGATCGGCTTTCAGAGTCATGGCTGCGTCCTTTGGCTTGGGCGCTCAGGCGACAGCAGGGTCAAAAGGGGGCCGCCGCGCAGGCATTGGGCAACGAGGGAAACCGAAAAGGGGCAGGGCCGCCGCGACTGACGCGGCGGCCCGTAAGGTGCAAAGCAGCCGCGCGCATCAGGCGCGGCACGCTGTTATTCAGCCAAGCAGGCGGCGGGCCTCGGCGGCGGTGGCCTCGGCGGTGATCCCGAACTCTTTGTAAAGCGTCGGGGCAGGGGCCGAAGCGCCAAAGCCGGTCATGCCGATAAAGGCCGAAGTTTCTTCGCGGCCGCGCTCGCCCAGAAGCAGCCATTCCCACGGCTGGCGCACGGCTGCCTCGATGGCGATGCGAACAGTCCCGGCAGGCAGGACCTTGCTGCGATATCCGGCGTCCTGATCGCGGAACAGCTCCATCGACGGGACCGAGACGACGCGGGTCGGGATGCCTTCTCCCTCCAGCGTTTCGCGGGCGGCAACGGCAATCTCGACCTCTGAACCCGAGGCCATCAGGATAACCTTGGGTTCGGCACTTGCCTCGCGCAGCACATAGGCGCCACGGGCCGTGAGATTTTCTTCGCCCGAGTCCTCACGCAGGGTTGGCAGGTTCTGACGCGACAGCGCCATGACCGTCGGCGTGCTCTGGCTCGACAGGGCGATTTCCCATGCCTCGGCGGTCTCGACCAGATCGCAGGGACGCAGGGTCACCGTGTTCGGGGTCGCGCGGCAGATCGCCAGATGCTCGACCGGCTGGTGGGTAGGGCCATCTTCGCCCAGACCGATCGAGTCATGGGTCATGACATAGGTAACCGGCAGCCCCATCAGCGCCGACAGACGCATGGCGCCGCGCGCATAGTCGGTAAAGCACATGAAGGTACCCCCATAGGGGCGGAAGCCGCCATGCAGCCAGATGCCGTTCATCGCCGCGCCCATACCATGTTCACGGATGCCGTAATGGATGTAACGGCCCTTGCGGTTTTCCGGTGAGAAGATGCCCAGATCCTTTGTCCGGGTGTTGTTCGATCCGGTCAGGTCAGCCGAGCCGCCCATGGTTTCGCCCAGTTCGGGGTTAACCACCTCAAGCACCATTTCGCTGGCCTTGCGGGTCGCGACCTTCGGACGGGTCTCAAGCGCCTGCTTTTTCAGCGCGGCGATGGCGGGCGCCAGACGGTCGCTGATCTCGCCCGAGATGCGACGGGCGAATTCATCACGGTTTTCTGCCCCATCGACACGGGTCGCCCAGGCCTCACGCTCAGTGCGACCGCGGGCACCGATAGCGCGCCATTCGCTCAGGATGTCTTCGGGGATGACAAAAGGCTCGGCCTGCCAGCCCAGAGCTTCGCGCGCGGCGGCGATTTCCTCGGCCCCCAGAGGCGAGCCGTGCACGCCCGAGCTGTCCTGCTTTTTCGGCGCACCAAAACCGATGATGGTCTTGCAGGCGACCAGAACGGGACGGTCGTCCCTGCCACTGGCCGCGTCCTTGAGCGCACGGTCGATATCGGCTGCGTCATGCCCGTCGCAGGATAGGGTACGCCAGCCCGAAGCCTCGAACCGTTTCAACTGGTCGGTCGAATCGGACAGCGACACCCGGCCGTCGATGGTGATGTCGTTATTGTCCCAAAGAACGATCAGGTTCTTGAGCTTCTGGTTGCCAGCCAGGGCGATTGCCTCCTGGCTGATACCCTCCATCAGACAGCCGTCACCGGCGATGACCCAGGTCTTGTGGTTGCACAGATCGGCGCCGAACTGGGCGCGCATCGCCTCTTCGGCGATAGCGAAACCGACAGCGGTTGCGATGCCCTGACCCAGCGGACCGGTCGTCGTCTCGACCCCCTCGGCATGGCCATATTCGGGATGGCCAGCAGTGATCGCGCCCCATTGGCGGAAATTGCGGATCTGGTCGATCGACATCTGCTCATAGCCGGTCAGGTACAGCAGCGAATAAAGCAGCATCGAGCCGTGGCCCGCCGACAGCACGAAACGATCGCGGTCAAACCAGTTCGGCGCAGCGGCGTCAAATTTCAGATGGTTGCGAAACAGGACCGTGGCAACGTCAGCCATACCCATCGGCATGCCGGGGTGGCCGGAGTTCGCGGCCTCGACGGCATCCATGGAAAGGGCGCGGATCGCGGTAGCGAGACGCCAGTGAGAGGGATCAGCCTTACGGCGGGAGGCGATGTCCATATCGGGATTCCGTGCTGTTAGATTGGCGGCATGTCCTGATAGGCAGGCCAGCGCGCGGTTGCAAGCCGCGACCGGACCGCAAGGCCGGTTTCCCGGCATTCCTGCCGGTTTCCGCGCCACTTTCATCCCCGTTTTTCAGGGCAATACGATTTCATCGCCCCTTTGCCCGCATAAAGGATTTGCCGGCTGCCCGCGCAGGCCGCAAACTTGTGAAAAAGCAGCAAATCCAACAGCGAGAGGGTGACTATGGCAAACCGCAGAACTGTGACCACCGAGCCGGTGGATGAGATACTGCCTCCTTTGCGGATGGCGACACTGGGCCTGCAGCACGTTCTGGTCATGTATGCCGGGGCAGTGGCTGTGCCGCTGATCGTTGGCAGGGCATTGAAACTTGCGCCCGAGGACGTGGCCTTTTTGATCTCGGCCGATCTTTTCTGCTGCGGGGTTGCAACGATCATCCAGTCTCTGGGTATGACGCGCTGGTTTGGCATCCAGCTGCCGGTGATGATGGGGGTGACCTTCGCCTCGGTCGGGCCGATGGTTGCCATGGCCAACGCTTACCCCGGACCCGATGGCGCGCGGATGATCTTTGGTGCCATCATCGGGGCGGGGATCGTCGCCATGCTGATCGCGCCGTTTGTTGGCCGGATGCTGCGTTTTTTTCCGCCTCTGGTGACTGGCACCATCATTCTGGTGATTGGCGTCACGCTGATGCGGGTGGGGATCAACTGGATCTTTGGCAACCCGGTCGGGCCAACCGCGCCAAAGCTTGTCGATCCTGTGGCGGCTGGCTGGCTGAACCAGCTTAAAGAACTGGCCGAAACAGGCGTTGTCCCGGCATTGCCCGACGGGTTTGCCCCGGCTCCAAGCGTGCAGAACCCGCTGTATGCCCAACCGGTCAACATCGCGATCTCGGGCGTCGTGCTGGTGGCGATCCTGCTGATCGCACGTTTCGGGCGCGGCTTTGTCGCCAATATCGCGGTTTTGCTGGGGATGCTGATCGGGGCGGTGCTGACCGTCCTGCTGGGGCAGATGACCTTTGCCAAGGTTGCCGAGGCCAGCTGGTTCGGCATTGTCACGCCCTTTCACTTTGGCATGCCAATCTTTGATCCGGTGCTGATCGTCACCATGGTCCTCGTCATGATCGTCGTCATGATCGAATCGACGGGCATGTTCCTTGCGCTTGGCGAGATGACAGGGCGTGAGATCACGCCGCAGCGGCTGACCGCGGGTCTGCGCACCGATGGTTTGGGCACGCTGATCGGCGGGATCTTTAATACCTTTCCCTATACATCCTTCAGCCAGAACGTTGGGCTGGTCGGCGTGACCGGAATCAAGAGCCGCTATATCTGCGTGGCGGGCGGGCTGATCCTGATCCTGTTTGGTCTGGTGCCCAAGATGGGTGCGGCGGTCGAGTCGCTGCCAACCCCGGTTCTGGGCGGGGCGGGGCTTGTCATGTTCGGCATGGTCGCCGCGACCGGCATCCGCATCCTTTCGACGGTCGATTTCGCCGGCAACCGCAACAACCTGTTCGTGGTGGCCGTGGCGCTTGGCTTTGGGATGATCCCGCTGATCGCGCCGGACTTCAAACAATGGATGCCCCATGCGATCCATCCGCTGATCGAATCCGGCATCCTGCTTGCGACCATCGCTGCGGTCCTTCTCAACGCGTTCTTCAACGGTACCGGAGGCGATGCCGAAGGCGCAAAGCGCGCCGCCAGCATGGCTGATCACTAAGCTTACGGCGCATCCCCCGTAACCGGCTGTTCCGGCGGGCGGATGCGCAACCGCGTCAGACGGTTTTCGCGGCGGGTCAGCACCTCGAAGCGGTAGCCCTCAAACGAAAAAACCTGGCCCGGCATCGGGATTGACTGGGCCAGGTGGATCACCAGACCTGCCACCGTATTGGCCTCATCGTCGGGCAGGCTCCAGTCCAGTGCCCGGTTCAGGTCGCGGATCGTCATGGTGCCGTCAACGATATAATCGCCTTGCGGACCGGGGACGAGCGCCTGCACCTCTTCGGTGTCATGTTCATCGGCGATCTCGCCCACGATTTCCTCCAGAATATCCTCAAGCGTGATCAGCCCGCGCAGGCTGCCATATTCGTCCACGACCAGCGCAAAATGCGTGCGCCGTTTCAGGAACTCGCGCATCTGCTCATCCAGAGGCGTGGTTTCGGGCACGAAATAGGGCGGCATCGCCGTACTGAGAACGTCAAAGCTGCGCAGCGCCTCGGGGCCGTTTTCCTGTAAAGCCCGCCGCACACCGCGCAACAGATCCTTGGCATGGATGACGCCAACGACGTTCTCGCGCTCGCCACGAAAAACGGGCAGGCGGGTATGGGGGCTTTTCAGGACCAGATCCAGCACCTGTTCGGCAGAAAGATCGGCGTCGATCATCTCGATGTTCGAGCGGTGGCGCATGACCTCTTCGACTGAGTGTTCGCCCAGATCCAGCACACCCATCAGCCGGTCACGCTCTTCCTTTTGTACCGCGCCACTGGACTGGGCTACGGCCAGAGCATCGGCAATCTCATCCTGCACCGAAAATACCGGGCCTGTCTGTGCCGCGCGAATTCCAGACAAGGCAAGAATGCCGCGCGCGATCAGCCGAACCAACCAGACAAGCGGCGATAGCAGCCGCGCCAGCACGCGCAGGGTCGGGGCGGCGCGGCAGGCAATGCTTTCAGGGGCGAGGCGGGCGCAGGTGCGGGGCAGGGCTTCGGCCAGAATCAGGATCAGGGCCGCCATGACCGCAAGCGCGATCGCAACGCCGCCCCAACCGCCAAGATGCAGGCCAAGTGCCGCGGCAAGTCCCATGGCAATAGACTTGACCAGATTATTGCCAAGCAGAATGGCTCCGTTCAGGCTTTCACTGTCCTGCCGGGCTGCAAGGGCCTCTTCGGCGCGGTTGTCGCCTTTATCCGCACGGGCCCGCAGCTTGCTGCGGCTGGCAGCTGTCAGCGCAGTTTCGGCGCACGCCAGCAAGGCCGATGTGGCGAGCAAGATCAGGATTGCCGCGCCCGCCAACCATACCAGCGGATCATGCACGGCATGGGCAGGCGTGGCGGCAGGCAGAGGCATCATTCCCTGTTCCGTTTGCGTCTTGCTTCGGCATTGGCCAGCGGATGGTGGTTCAGCACCAGATCACGCATTCGCTTGTCCAGAACATGGGTATAGATCTCGGTCGTGCCCAGATCCGCATGACCCAAAAGGGTCTGGATCACCCGCAGATCGGCACCACCTTCAAGCAGATGGGTGGCAAAGGCGTGGCGGATCACATGCGGAGAAACGCGCGCAGGGTCGATCCCTGCCGCCAAAGCCAGCTGCCCCAAAAGCGTATTCATCGCCTGCCGGGTCATGTGCCCTTCGCGGCTGGACGCGGGGAAAAGCCAGCGCGCGCCCTTGCCCGCGACAAGCTTGCCAAGCGCGCTGTCCGCCGGGGCATTGTCGCGCAGCTTTAGCCAGGCGGCCAATGCCGCCCGCGCAGGCTCGCTTAGCGGCACCATACGTTCCTTGCCGCCTTTGCCGCGGATCATCAGCAGGGCGGGGTTGCCGCGGCAGGCGCCAACCGGCAGTGAGACCAGTTCACTTACCCGCATTCCGGTCGCATAGATCAGCTCGACCAGCACCAGGTTGCGCGCTCGTTCAACCTCATTGCGTCCGAGCCGGGGCAGAGCGTCCAGCATGGCCTGAACCTCGGCCCGGTCCAGCACCTTGGGCAGGCGCTGCGCCCTGCCGGGTCCGCTGATGCGTCCGGCGGGATCATCCTCGCGCCAGCCTTCCTCAAGGGCAAAACGGGTGATCTGGCGGATCGCGGACAGCCGCCGCGCCCGTGTTGCCCGCGACAGGCCCTGCGCATTGCAATGCGACAGGTAATCCTCGATCCCTTCGCGGGTCACAGTCAGCAGTGACTGGTCATGCGCTGTCAGCCAGTCCGAGAAATCCTTAAGGTCGCGGCCGTAGGCCAAAAGAGTATTGCGTGCTGCGCCGGCCTCGGCAGCCTGTGCGTCGAGAAAGGCCGAAATCCGGCCCTGATCGCCAAGCCGCCCGCTGCTCATGGCACGCTGCTGCCCGGCGCGGGCATCATCACCGGGGCAAGGATCAGTTCGACCGCCGCCTGTCGCGCGATCTCTTGCTGGCCGAGCACGCGCAAGACGCGCAGCCCTTGCGCCGCGCGGGCCAGATCGCCGTCAAGCCCGGCATCGACATCCGAGATCGCATTCAGCAATGCCTCCCCCCGCTTTTTGGCAAGAATGAGTTGTGCTGCGTTTTCCGAGAGGTCCTTTTCGGAAGGACCGACGAAGGCAGGAAAAAGCTCTGCCGCCCGCGGTTCCATATTCCCTTGCGGGGGCGCTGCCTCTGGCTCACCCTCGGCAAAGCCAAGCAGCCATTCGTCAAAGGGATCGTTCCCCGGGCCGAGGCCCTGCACCACCTGTGGCTGACCGGCCTGCAGCGCAAGCCACAGGGCAATTTGCCCGGCTCGCCCCTCAAGCTGCATGGCACCGACATCGGCGCCGACCATATCGGCCAGAGCAGGCCCCAGCCCTGCCGGGATCATGGTGTCAAAGGCGCGGGGCAGGGCTTTGGCCACTGCGGCCGGTTCGCGCAGTAACAGCGCATCTGCCAGCGCCTGCACGGCCGAGGCACGCTCCCACACCCCGCCCGAGGCGGCGGGCTTTTGTTCCAGATAGATCATCCGCAACTGCGAGGCAGGGATCGCCCCGGCCCGCGCCAGCCGCTCTGCAGCGTCGAGACGCGCTTTCCAGCCGCCATTCTGGTCCAGATCGGCTAGCGAAAAGGCCAGCGGCAGACTGGATGAGGGCAGGGGCTGGCCAATCGCCTCATGCAAGCGCAGGTCCAGCGGCGTGACCACCGGCGGCGGCACCAGCTCATTGCTTTGGTCGGAATAGCCGTCGTCCAGATATTGGGCGAGCAGTGCCGCCATCTGCGGGTCGATCTGCCCCATCTGTTCGGCCCCATGAAAGACCAGTGCTGCCGCCGCCCAGTCACCACCAAGTGCAAGGCAGAAGATGCGGGCCGGAAAGCTGGGTGCGACCCCCGGGGTGCGGTCCATGGTCTGGCAGGCCTGTGCCTCATCCCCAGACAGCAGGGCGATATCGAACAGCCGCCGGAACCGTTGCGGGTCGCCGGGACCGGCGGTCTTCAGCAGCTCTTTCGCGGCACCGGTCGCGCCCATATCCAGAAGCTTGTCCACGCGGGCAAGAAACAGTGCACCTTCCTGCCCGGCCTCGGTGCGGGGCGGGTGCAGCTGTGCGGCAAGCAGACGCCGTTCAAGCCGGCGCAGCGCCGGCAGGCGCGGGTGTGAGCCGCGGATCAGCCGCACCAGCGTTTCCGAATCGCTGTCCCCCCACATATCTGCGGGCAGGCCAGCGGTACGCGGCGAAACGGTGCCCTTGCCGTCGGGATTGCCCTCGCCCAGCCGGGTTACGCCCACCGGCTCGACCGCGCCGGTAGGTGCAATATCGCGACGGCTGCGACGCCTGATCTCGGCCGGACGCGGATCACCAGGACGCCAGGAAGAGATACTGCCCGGATCCTGCACACTGCCCGACAGCCAATCGCTGGCCGACAATGGCGGCTTGGCCGCAGCCGGCAAAGCCAGCGTCAGTCCTGCGGCCAGCGCACAGGCAAGGACAAATCCGTCAGTCGAGGTCATTCTGCCCCGCTTCGCTGCCACCCGTTTCGGGGGCCGGTTCGGTTTCGGTGCCGTCATTTTCGCTGGTCTCAGACGTGACAGGCTGCGGCGCGCGCGCGGGGGCAGAGCTATCCGCGTCAAGGTCCAGTTCGACGGGCATGCGCATTTCGCGCGGGTCCGAGCTCATGTCGCCAAAATAGGCATAGCCCGCCAGCCCCGCCAGAATCAGGACCACCAGAACTGCTACCACCTTCAAAAGCCGCATGAATTGCCCTTTCCGCCTCAATATGCTTATAGGCCGGTCTGTCGCCGGTTCGTGTGAAATATATATGGCATTTCCCGAAAGATCACGCCATCTGTCTGTCCGGTTGCAAGAGGCAGGATCAAGGTGGTGATGCGGCGTAACATCGTGCTGATCGGGATGATGGGGGCGGGAAAGACCGCAATCGGGGGAGAGCTTGCGCGCCGCCTGAATCGGCCTTTCCATGATACCGATGCCGAGATCGAGCGTGCCGCCGCCATGTCGATCCCCGAAATCTTTGCCCGCGACGGTGAAGAGTTCTTTCGCGCCCGCGAATCAGAGGTACTGCGCCGGGTGCTTTCATCAGGCCCCGGAATTGTCTCAACAGGCGGCGGTGCATGGCTGCGTCCCGAAAACCGCGGGCGTATCGCTCAAGACGGCGTGGCGGTCTGGCTTGACTGCGATCTTGAGACGCTTTGGCATCGCGTCCGCCATCGACCGACCAGGCCGCTTTTGCAGACCGCCGATCCGCGCGGCACGCTTGAACGGCTGCTGACCGAACGCAGTCCCGTCTATGCGCTGGCCGATATCCGCGTGCCCGCGCAGCGCGGCGACACCATAGAACAGACGGCGAATCGCGTACTGGCTGCGATAGAGGCATATAATCCCGCGATACTGGAGGGCAAATGAGCATCGAGACCGTTCACGTTGAGCTGGGCGAGCGCTCATATGACGTGCGCATCGGGCAGGGACTGCTAAGCCGCGCGGGGGAAGAGATCGTCGCACTTGCCGGCAAACGCCGTGTGGCCATCCTGACCGATGAAACGGTGGCACGCCTGCATCTGCCTGCACTGCAAGAGACGCTGGCCGCTCAGGGGATCAATGCTAGGGCTCTCGCCCTGCCTGCGGGAGAGGGGACGAAATGCTGGGCCGAGCTGGGTCGCGCGGTCGAATGGCTGCTTGAGCAGAGGATCGAGCGCAAGGATCTGGTCATCGCCCTTGGCGGTGGGGTGATCGGTGATCTTGCGGGTTTTGCCGCCGCGATTCTGCGCCGGGGCGTGCGCTTCGTGCAGATTCCGACAACGCTGCTGGCGCAGGTGGACAGTTCGGTTGGCGGCAAAACCGGCATCAACAGCCCTCAGGGCAAGAACCTGATCGGCGCCTTCCATCAGCCTGCGCTGGTGCTGGCCGATATCGACGTGCTGACCACGCTTGCCCTGCGCGACTTCCGCGCCGGTTATGGCGAGGTGGCGAAATATGGCCTTTTGGGCGACGAGACCTTTTTTGAATGGCTGGAGGCGAATGCCGCAGAGCTGATCTCGGACCCCGCCCTGCGTCAGCGCGCGGTACGCCATTCGATCGAGATGAAGGCCGGAATCGTCCAGCGTGACGAGACCGAGCAGGGTGAGCGGGCGCTTTTGAACCTTGGCCACACATTCGGCCATGCGCTTGAGGCTGCGACCGGCTATTCCGACCGGCTCCTGCATGGCGAAGGGGTGGCTGTTGGCTGCACTTTGGCCTTTGCGCTATCAGCCAAGCTGGGCCTTTGCAGTCAGGAAACGCCGTCACGCGTCGCCGCGCATTTTACCGCCATGGGGCTGCCCGCACATCTGCGCGACATTCCCGGCGATCTGGCGGATGACGAGGCGCTGATCGGCCTGATGGCGCAGGACAAAAAGGTTCAGGACGGCAAGCTGCGCTTTGTTCTGGCGCGGGGGATCGGTCAGGCCTTTGTCACGGACGAAGTAGATCCGGCAATGCTGCGTCAGGTGCTGGCCGAGTCGCGCTAGGCGTCTTTGGCCGGTTCCTCGGTCGGCGGTTCTGGCCGGTTGCGCGGCGGCACAATCTCATCATGACCCAGCTTGCGGTCGCGATCACGCCGCAGTGCCGCCCGACCCAGCATCAGCAAGGTGATCGGTGTGGTGATCAGGATGAACATGCCGATCATCAGCTCGTGGACGACCAGCCGCTGCTCGGTCAGCGAAAACATCAGCATCGAGGCCAGAATAATAGGCAGTGTCCCATAGCTGTAGCCCAGCGTCGGGGCGTGCAGCCGCTGGTAAAAGCTTTTCAGCCGCACCAGCCCTACGCCTCCCAGCAGCGTCAGCGTGGCACCGATGACCACAAACAACGCGATGATGATCGCCGCCCATGGGGGCAACTGCTCAAGATGCATCATTCGATCACCTCGCCCCGCATCAGGAATTTCGCCGCGCAAACGGTGGTGACAAAGCCAAGCACGGCAATGACCAGCGCACCCTCAAAAAAGAAGACATTGCCATTGCTCATGCCGATGACGAGAAACAGCAGCATAGCGTTGATATACATGGTATCCAGGCCAAGCACCCGGTCCTGAGCACGCGGTCCGATCAGCATACGCCAGCAGGCCAGCGCAAGCGCCAGGATCAGGGCGATCTGGGCATAGCCCAGGGCAAAGCGCAGGATCTCGGCCGTCATTCGAAAATCTCCATCAGCAACCTCTCGTAACGGTCGTGGACGATGCTTTGCCAGTCATCCGCGCTGCGCAGATCGAGGACATGCAGCAACAGCCGACCCTCCTCCTGATCGAATTCGATCCAGGCAGTGCCGGGGGTGCTGGTCAGGATGATTGCCAGTACCGCAATGGCATTCGGGTCGCGCATCGTCAGCGCCAGTTCGACAAAGCCCGAGTGATAGGCCGGATGGTTGGGCCCAAGGATCAGCACGCGCGCGACGGTGATGTTCGAGCGCAGGATATCGACCGCGACGATAGCCATCAGCCGGGGAATTGCCAGCCAGCGCCGGAAAACAGGTTTAGGCGGATGCAGATGTTCGACCGACCAGCCCGCGCCAAGCGCGATCAGCGTGCCAAGCAGCAGGTGGCCCAGGCTGAAGGCGGTCAGGATCAGCCACATCACCACCAGCGTCGCCGAAAGGACGGGATGAGGGATCAGCCGGCTCATGGGTTCACCTGCGTCTCTGGGCTGGCCATCTCCGCCGCGGGGGCGGGCTCTGGCTGCGGTCGAGTTTCAGGCGCTGCGGCCTCTGCCTCGGGGGCCTCGTCCGGGGCGGGGGCCGGATCAGGCGCAAGGCTGGAAACCGGGGCTGCACGTACGTCCTGCGCACCCGCCAGCACGGCCTTGCGATAAACCCCTGGTTCCAGCAGCGCACGGGCGGTGTCCCGAGTATAACCCAGCAGCGCATCGGCTCGCACCGTCTGCAACGCAATCATGCCAAGCAGCAGGACCACCGGAACCACCTCAAGTGCAAGGATGCGCGGGGCTGGCCCTTCCTCGGCCCAGAAACGGCGGATACCAAAGCGCATCAGCGCAATCAGCGCCCCGAGCCCTGACAGGATCAGCATGGCGGCATAGACCCACAGCTCCATCGGCAGATAACCCGCTGTCGACAGGTTATCCTGAATGGCCCCGCGCAGGATCGCAAGCTTGCCGATAAAGCCCGGCATCGGCGGCAGACCTGCAATCATTGCCGCGACAAGAGAGAAACAGATCGACATGGTCAGCCAACTGACGGTGCGCTGGCTCGCCGGGGCGGTGGTGTCCTCGACGGTGCCAAGGCCCATTGGCGCCCAGCGTTCCGACAGCGGGTCAAAGCCGTCATCCTCGACCGGGGCATCGTCATCGCCTTCGTCATTGCGGCTGACCGGCTCGGCAATCAGGAAAAAGGCCGAGATCGCGGCGGTCGAGCCGACCATGTAGTAAAGCGCGCCGCCCAGCATCAGGCTGCCGCCTCCGGCCTGTGCAAACCCGATCGCGGTCAACACGGTGCCGGACGAAATGATGGCCAGATAGCCGCCCTTGCGCACCAGCTCAGGCGTGCCAAGGATGCCGATCATGCCAAAGCCCATGGTCAGGACACCGCCGATCATCAGAACCGGGGCGCCAAACCCCGCCGAGGGTCCGGCATCCGGCCCCAGTACCAACAGCGACAGGCGCAGGATCACATAGATCCCGACCTTGGTCATGATCGCCATGATCGCGGCGGCAGGCGGCGAGGCAGCCGCATAGGTCGGCGGCAGCCAGAAGCACAAGGGCCAGCTTGCCGCCTTGATCAGGAAGGCAAGGCCTAACAGGCCCGCGGCGGCATGGAACAGCACCCGCTCGGCATCGTCGAGCCAGTAAAGCGCGCGCCCGATATCGGCCATAGTCAGCGTGCCGGTGGTGCCATAGACCAACGCCACCCCGATCAGGAAGAACAGCGAGGCGGCAAGGTTCACGGCAAGGTAATGCAGCCCGGCCTTGATCCTTTCGGGTCCTGAACCGTGCAGCATCAACCCGTATGAGGCAGCAAGCATAACCTCAAAGAAAACAAAGAGGTTAAAGAGGTCTCCGGTCAGGAAAGAGCCGTTTACCCCTGCCAGCAGAAACTGGAACATGCTGTGATAATGCTGCCCCTTGCCGTGCCAGCCCGCTGCCGCATAGATCAGCGACGGCGCCGCAAGCAGGGCGGTCAGCATCACCATCATCGCCGAAAGACGGTCGAGCACCAGCACAATGCCGATCGGCACCGGCCAGTCGCCAAGCCGGTACAGGCCGACAACCGTACCCCCCTGTTCGGTCGCAGATTTCACATCCGAAACCAGTTCGATCGAGGCAAGAAAGGTCAACCCGACCGCAACCAGCCCCATGATCAGCTTGGTCTGCCGGTTACGGTCGTTGTAAAACAGCATGATCGCGCCCGCGACGATCGGGATCAGGATCGGCGCAATCATCATATGGTCGGGCGCGACGCCGGTATTGATCATGAATGCCGCTCCTTACCATCGACATGGTCGGTGCCCGTCACCCCGCGCGAGGCGATCATCAGCACAAGGAACAGCGCGGTGGTGGCAAAGCTGATGACGATGGCCGTCAGTACCAGCGCCTGTGGCAGCGGGTCGGCATAGGCGGTCGGATCGACGAAACCGCCCTTGGGCATGATCGGGGCCGCACCAACATAAAGCCGGCCCATGGCAAAGATGAACAGGTTTACCCCATAGGCCAGCAGACACAGCCCGACGATCACCTGATATGAGCGCGGGCGCAGCATCAGCCAGACCCCTGAGCCGACCAGAACACCAATGGCAAGGGCAAGGATCAGTTCCATTACTTCAGCTCCTTGCCGGTGTCTGAGGGGCGGGCGACACGCAGCGACTGGTGAGCGATGGCGATCAACATCAGCACGATGGCCCCCAGCACCAGCGAGAACACGCCAAAGTCAAACAGCATCGCGGTCGAGAAGGGCACCTTTCCGATCACCGGAATATCCACATATTGCGCATGGGCGCTAAGGAACGGATAGCCAAATATCCACGAGCCCGCCCCGACCGCGGCCGAGATCGTCAGCCCCGAGGCCATCCAGCGCACCGGCAGCACGGTCAGGCGCGCCTCGACCCAGCGCACATTGGCAGCGACATATTGCAGCAACAGGCCGACAGCCAGCGTGACCCCGGCGGCAAAGCCGCCACCCGGCAGGTCATGGCCGCGGAAGAACAGATAGGCCGACAGCGCGATGATCGGCGCAAACATCCATTGCATCAGCACAGCCGGAACAAACAGATAGGCCTCAAGCGCCTGTTCCTCGGCATCAAGCTGCGGACGCGGGCGCTCGACACTCTCCGGTGCGGGTCGGAAGCGGCGGAGCAGCGCATAAACCGTCAGCCCGACGATGGCGAGAACAGTGATTTCGCCAAAGGTGTCGAAAGCGCGGAAATCGACAAGGATGACGTTGACGACGTTCGTGCCTCCGCCTTCGACATAGGCGTTACGCAGGAACCAGTCACCGACCGAAGCGCCGGGCGTAGTCAGCAGCACCGCCAGCGCCAGCGCGGTCATACCGGTCCCACAGGCCAGGGCAATCAGCAGGTCGCGGCTGCGGCGGGCACGGGCGGCAAGGTTGTTGTCGCCCGGGATCTCTTTGTCACGCTTGGGCAGCCAGCGCAGGCCCAGAAGCAACAGCGCGGTGGTCGCGATCTCGACCAGCAGCTGGGTCACGGCAAGGTCGGGGGCCGACAGCCAGACGAAGGTTGCGCAGGTGACAAGCCCCGCGCCCCCCATCAGCACCAGCGCGGCAAAGCGGTGATACTTGGCCTGCCATGCCGCCCCGACAGCACAGGTGCCGCCAACGAGCCATAGCAGCGCAAAGACCAGCTCATTCGCGCCGATCTTTGGCATCGGTACGTTCCAGTCCAGCGTACGCAGCACGAACCAAGAGGCCGCAAGTGACAACAGGACCATGGCGCGCAGTTGCGCCTGCAGCCCGTTCGCCGACAGCACGCGCAGCGCAAGTCGCGGCAGGCGGGTTGTCAGCATCTGCAAGAGCCAGTCAAACCCATGCGCGAAATCAAGCTTTCGCATGATCCGCGTCCCATCCTCGCCCGAATCGATCACCCGGCGCGGAAGCAGATAGATCACCGCGCCCAGCGTCATGGCGATCATGCTCATGATCAGGGGCGGGTTGACGCCATGCCAGATCTTTAGGCTGAAATGCGGCAGATCAGGTCCGACGACGGCAAGGCTGGCCGTCTGCAGCCATGTGCCCAGAACCTGCTGGGGGAATATGCCCACAGCAAGGCAGATCGCCACAAGGATTGCCACCGGCAGCCGCATCAACAGCGGCGGTTCATGCGGTTCATGTGGCAGATCGGTCGCGGGCGGGCCGAAAAACACCGTCACGATAAAGCGCAGCGAATAGGCGGCACTAAAGGCACCGGCCACAACCGCGACATAAGGCGCAAAATTGTCAAGAAAGCTGCCGTTGTTCCAGACATAGGTCGCCTGAAAGAACATCTCTTTCGACAAAAACCCGTTCAGCAATGGCACCCCAGCCATGGCGCCCGAGGCGATGATTGCCAGTGCCGCTGTCACCGGCATCGCGCGCGCCAATCCTGACAGGCGGCGCATGTCGCGGGTCCCGGTCTCATGATCAATGATGCCGGCGGCCATGAACAGCGAAGCCTTGAAGACCGCGTGATTGACAATGTGGAACACCGCAGCGATCAGCGCGAAAGGCGTGCCGATGCCGGCCAGCGCCGTTATCAGCCCCAGATGGCTGATGGTGGAATAGGCAAGCAGCCCTTTCAGATCGTGGCGGAAAAGCGCAATTACAGCACCAAGCAACAGCGTCGCCAGCCCGATTCCGGTAACGATCATGAACCACAAATCTGTACCGCCAAGCGCCGGGTGAAAGCGCAGCAGAACAAAGACCCCGGCCTTCACCATGGTCGCCGAATGCAGATAAGACGACACCGGTGTCGGTGCGGCCATGGCATTGGGCAGCCAGAAATGGAACGGGAACTGCGCCGATTTAGTGAACGCACCCAGCACGAACAGGATCAGCACCGCAGGATAAAGGCGATGAATGGTGATCTGCGGTCCGGCCGCCAACACCGCCTCAAGATCATAGCTGCCAGCGATCTGGCCCAGGATAATCATCGCCACCATCAGGCACAGCCCGCCTGAAGCAGTGACGATCAGCGACATCCGCGCACCGTCGCGTGCATCCTGTCTTTGATACCAATAGCCGATGAGCAGGAACGAGACGATGCTTGTCAGTTCCCAGAATACCACCAGCATGATGATATTGCCCGACAGAAGCAGGCCCGACATCGCCCCGGCAAAGGCCAGCAGACAGGAATAAAGCCGCGGAACCGGATCGTCGGGCGACATGTAATAGCGGGCATAGAGAATGACCAGAAAACCGATCCCCGCTACCAGTACCATGAACAGCCATGAAAAGCCGTCAATGCGGAAAGTCAGGTCAAGCCCAACGGAACTGACCCATTCAAAGGTCCCGGTGATACTTTGCCCATCGGTGACAGCGGGATAAAGCACACCCAGGATCACCAGCGCGACAATCATCGTCAGCCCGGCGAGCCAGGCTTCTGCATTGCGTGCTCCGATAGGAAGCGTAGCCGCCAAAGCGGCCGAAACGAATGGCGTCAGAACAAGCAACAGCAACAGGTTCTGTTCAACCATTGTCTTCCTTTTTGGGTTGGAGCTTGTTTGGATAATAGACGCGCGACGGGACGGAATACAACCGACCCGGTCGATAAAAGTGACGTAAAAATCCAAGATCAGGAATATTTTATCGCGCCTGTAAACAGGACGCGGAACCGGGGCCTTAACGGCCCCGATCAGGGGTCGCGTCACAAAGCTGCTCTCCGGTCAACAGGACCTCGGCGGGCAGGGGGTGGCTGATGAAATAAAGCGGGCTGGCCGTCGGCCCATAAGCTCCGCAGCCGTGAATGGCGATCAGATCGCCCTCATCAAGCCGCGGCAACAGCACCCGGCTACCCAGCTTGTCGATCGAGGTGCAGAGCGGGCCGGAAATATCCTGCGGCTCGTCTGGTCGGGTACCGCCTTCATCGCCGCCGACACGGTGGATGACGTAATTGCGCCGCAGCACCATCCCGAAATTGCCCGAGGCTGCAAGGTTCGCGTTCAGACCCCCATCACAGATGGCAATACGACTGCCGCGCGATTGCTTGACCGAAACGACGCGGGCCAGAAACCAGCCCGCCGGGCCGACCAGATAGCGGCCAAGTTCCAGCACCAGCCGGGTGTCAGCAAAGCGCGGATCTGCAAGGAAGGCATCCAGATCAGGCCCGACCCCGGCGGCGATGGCGGCAAGATCAAGCTTACTTTCGCCCGGGTGATAGGGAATGCCCAAGCCCGAACCGAAGATCAGCTTTTCCGGCCGCAGGTCCAGCGATACACAGATTTCAGAGAATACCTGCATAAAGATGCGCCAGTTCTCGCAGATCGCCTCGGATTTCAGCGATTGAGTGCCGGAATAGATATGCAGTCCAATAATACGCAGGTTGGGCAAGGTGGCGATCTGGGGCAGTTCGGTCGGCGCGTTCTCGACATCAATGCCGAAGGGGCTGGGACGGCCGGCCATCTGGTCGCCAAATCCCTTGGGCACCCGCGCAGGGGCAAGCCGGATCATGACCGGCTGAACGCGCCCAAGCTCGGCCGCAATGGCATCGGCAAGCCGGGCCTCGCGCAGGCTTTCCAGCACCAGCTCTCCAACACCACCCGAGATGGCTGCGCGCAATTCGGCCTCGCGTTTGGCGGGACCGGTAAAACTGATCAGCCCAGGTTGCCAGCCTGTTTGACGGCCAAGCGCGAACTCTCCGCCCGACGAGACGTCAAGCTGGTCTACCTGATCCCGCATCCAACCCAGAAGCGCCGGGTTCGGATTGCTTTTGACCGCAAAGCTGATGCTGAACCAGCGACCGAGGTGTGCACGCAGATGCGCCAGCCGCGCCGTGATCACATCGGTCGCATAGACATAGGCGGGGGTACCATAGCGTTCTGCCGCCTCGGCCAGATGGCGGTCCAGCGTGGCGGTCCCGGGCTCACTCAAGGGATTGGACATAGGCAAGGATGGCGTCGACGGTGTCGAAATTCTCCAGCGTCACATCGCCCGGCTGGACGCGAACACCTGCCTGCTGCTCGACAAATGAAATCAGCCCGACCATCGCCACCGAGTCGAGGATGCCGCTGGAAAAAAGCTCGGTCCCGCCCTCAGGCGCAGTGTCGATGTTCAGGTCATTGCTGATATAACGGATCAATTCGTCCTTACCGAAACTCATGAAATAAATCCTTTTTTTATCAATTATCTAATGAGGCTTTAACGGCAGATATAATAGCCGGGCGGTCCAGCTTGCCGCTGGCAGTACGCGGCATCATCCCCTGCCAGGTATGATGGCGCTGCGGACGCATGTAATGGGGCATGGCACGGGCACAATGCGCGGCAAGTGCTGTTTCGTCGCCCTGTGGCAGGTAGCTGACAACCGCATGGACCGCCTGCCCAAGATCGGCATCCTCGACCCCAAAGGCGACGACATCACTGACCAGTCCGCTTTGCGAGATTGCGTCCTCGACCTCGGTCGGGGATAGGCGAAAGCCCAGCGTCTTGATCATCTCGTCCATGCGGCTGACAAACCACATATCCCCGTCATCATCGACGCGAACCAGATCGCCCGACCAGACCACCGGCTCATCGCCAAGAATATGGGCAAGCTCGGGGCAGGGGCGGATCTTTTGGGTGGTGATTTCGGGTTTTTCCCAATAACCCATGCTGACCAGCGGGCCGGCGTGAACCAGCTCTCCCTGCTCTCCGGGGCCGGCGATGCCTTCGCCATGCTTGATCGCAAAGACGCGCGCATTGGGGATCTGCTGACCGATCGAGCCCATTTTGGCCGCGAAACGTTCCGGCGGCAGGTAGGTCGAGCGGAACGCCTCGGTCAGCCCATACATCAGATAGATATCCGCGCCCGGAAACACCTGGGGCAAAAGCTCCAGAATGTTCGGGGGGATCTTGCCGCCGGTATTGGTGATCCGCCGCAGCGCGGGCAAAGCGGTCGGCCGGCCGGCCAGCAGCCGCACGATCTGGTTCCACAAGGGAGGCACGCCGGCGATACCGGTCACCGCCTCGGCCGCGGCCATGCGGATGATCTCGGCCGGCATGGTCAGCGGTTGATGAACGACGGTGCCGCCCGTCAGCATCATTGTCGTCAACTGGTTCAGCCCTGCATCGAAACTGTAGGGCAGAACGGAAAGCAGCCGGTCGCTTTCGTCAAGTTTCAGATATTGTGCAACCGAGATCGCGCCGACGCGAATATTGCGATGGCTCAGCATCACTCCTTTGGGCGCACCTGTCGAACCCGAGGTGTAGATGATCATCGCCAATCCGCGCGGATCGCATTCGTCGGGCGCAGAGGCCCTGTCAGCGGCAGGCGCCGCCCAGGGGTCCGCGCCCTGGACAAGGCCCTCGGCCTTGCCCTGAACCAGATAGGCCGTGCCCTCGGGCAAGGCGTTTTCACCCGTCAGCGCGTCAAGCACGTTGCGGGGCAGGATGACTGCCCGTGCCCTGCTGTCGCGGGCAACATAAGCCAGTTGCGCAGGCGTCCAGCGGATGTTCACATTGACGACCACGGCGCCCATTTTCCATGCGCCGAACATGGCCGCGACCTCGTCGATGCCCTTGCGCAGATGCACGATGACCCGGTCACCTGGACGGATACCTCGCGCACCAAGCCAGTCGGCAATGCATCCGGCCTCGGCCGCAAGCTCGGCATAGGTGACAGAGCGGCCGCGATCCACCGCAGCGATCTTGCCCGCGCGATGCGGCAGATTATCGGCCATGAGGGACCACATGCTGCGGTCGAAATCCTTACTCATCGCCCGGCGCCTTCTTTCGCGCCGCAAAGATCGGCAGGCTGGGATAGATCTTGGCAGGTGAGCCGATGACGACAGAATCAGAGGGCACATTGGCGGTCACCGCAGTATTCGCCCCGATGCGCACCCGGTCGCCGATGGTGATCGGCCCCAGCACACAGGAATTCACCCCGATAAAGACGTCATCCCCGATGACAGGTGCACCCGGCCCCATGTTGGTGCCGATGGTGACATTGTGCATCACTCCACAGCGGTCACCGATGACCACATCGGGATGGATCGACAGCGAACCCTCGGCATGGATGATGTGAAAATCGGCGCCAAGCCTGACCTGCGGCGGGATCCAGACTTTGGTTACGTTCAGGATCAGCATGCGCATCAGCGCATAGGGTTTGGTAGCCAGCCAGCGCAGCGGGGGATTTTTGATCCCGATGGCCCAACGTCCGTATCTGTAAATGGCCAGAGAGACAAAGGCCGGCTCGGTCAGCGAACTGCCGTGTCGTCTGTAATCGTCCCTGAGGGTCTTAAACATCGCGGCGCACTTGCCAATGAAAATTTGGAACAATCCGTATTCCGGACCCATATTCCCATTGGCCGCCCCGGCTCAACCTGACGTTTAGGACGAGTTTTTGGACCTTTTGTCCTCTATCAGGTCCATCGTGCGCTGAATCTGGTCCCATCCGATCCGATAGCCGCTTGCAGTCCCGGAACCGACCACCATCGCATAATGCTGCTGCCAGCAATCGGTCAGCAGTTTTAGCGAGGTCGTCACCCGATCTGCGGGCTGAAGGGTCAAAAGCGTGCCACGCGGTGCCATGGCGATGACACCATGGGCAAGCTGGCTGCCCTCGACCCCGACAACCATCTGTGCCGCACCGCAGGCCTCGGCCATATCTTCGGCGCTGTGGCGGTCGATATAAAGCGTGCGGAAACCATATTCCGTCTCGAACCGCTCGGCGATCTCGGCCTCATTTTCAAGGATACGGGCATCCCCGCTGGCGCCGCGAAAGATAAAGACCCCCGGCAGGGGCGTAAGCTTGCGCCCATTCAACAAGCGGGCACGGTTTTCCTGTGCCCTGGCGCGGCGATTGCTGTTGTTTTTCAGATCGTCAAACAGGATCAGCTCGTCAAAATGGACATCTCCAATGCGCCGGGGCGACATGCCCAAAAGCTCTTCATAACGGGCGGTATGGCCGCCGCGCGCGGGGGCCGAGGTGACAGGGTTGCCCGCCGCCTCGGCCAGTCGATAGGCAAGGCAGTCGTTCAGAAGCCAGTTCCCGAACCAGCGGTTGCCGATCCAGCTTTCATAAAGCGCACCGCCAAGGTTTTCGCGCGGCTTTGGATAAATCATGCCCGAGCGGCGACGTTGGCGCAGGTGACGCTCGGCCCCGCGGGCGTAAAGGACGCCATCAACAAAATCGACGTCACGAAAGCGATAGGCCATGGTCGGCGCGGTGTGTTCGGCCGGATTGCCCTGCATCTGGGCCAGAATGTCCGGCAGGCCGCCGAATTCTGTCTGGGCGATATGGTCAATCTGGTCGGGCAGCCAGATGCCCGGCAGAATCTCAACATCTTCGGCCGGGCAGATCTCCCAGCGCTCGATGGCGGTGTCAAAGAATTCCGCCAGGTCCAGACCGGCAAGGCGGCGCAGGCGGTTATGGATCGGTCTGAGCGAGGGCATGAAGGCTCGGATCTGGCTGGATTTTAGGAAAGTTTAGGGACGAACGGGACAAGCGCAAGGCAGATCAGCCGCCTTGAGCTGTATCCTTGAGGGCTGCGAGCAACGCCTCGGCAATCATCGCGTGATCGCTGGCAGACGGATGCCACAGGCAGGCGTTGCGCTGTGGCTTGTCCAGAACCACCAGGCGGTTCGCAATACCCCTTTCGTCTAGCAATGCTGCAGCACGGTGATGGGCCTCGACCAGCTCGGGGCCGTATTCGCCAAAACCCAGCAGCACCACCAGCGCACCGGGATTTTCCTGCGCACGCGCGCGCGCAAAATCGGCCAGCGCCGGGCCAAAGTCGCGGGCAAGATCACTGTTGTCCGTCCAACGCTCCTGTGGATCCAGAGGCGAGCCAAAAACATTCGAGCCAAGCCCGATCACGATGATATCGGCCGGTCGCTGGGGCAGGGCAGGCGCCTGTGGGTCTGCGGGCAGAGCAAGGGGATAGAGCTGCCCCATGGTCCGTTCCGGATCAGCACCACCGTAATTGCGCAAAAGACCGATGCCAGAACGTGCGATGATACGGTAATCTGCGCCCAGCGCGCGCGCCACTTGCGGGCCAAAGCTGCGACTGGTGTCCGTGGCTGCGTAAATCTCATCCTCAGTGCAATCACGGCGCTCGGCGGTATTGGCAAAACCGACGGTGTCGGAATCACCGATAAATTCGATCAGCCGGGGTGCGGGTTCAGGCGGGGCAAGATCACGGCCCGCGTCATTTATGAAAAACCCGCCGAAAAGCGCAGGTCCCGGCGATTCGCTGATCTTTTCGGCGCGGATCTCGTGGCGGCCGGGCTTAATCCCTTCAATCAACAGGTCACGCAGTCCGGGGCGCGAGATTTCGACCGCTGAGCCGTCAATGTCGACCCGCCAGCGACTAAGCGAATCGTCAAAGCGCAAGCTGACGGAAGTCCCCTCGAATCGAGCGACGGCGTGAAATGCAGGCCATTCGTGACGATAGCCGCCATCAGGACCGGGCGCCGCTCGGCCGGTAATTGCGGCGGGTAATGGGCCAAGTTTTTGCTGCCAAGGCACCAGCCGCGCGCTGAAGGCCGTGTTTTCAGCCAGAGCGATCTGTGGCACCGGGGTCACGGGTCGGGCCGGACAGGGCCGCACGTAAAGGGCGACGATGGCGATCAGCACGCTGCAGGCAAGGCCGATAACGACCTCTCTGGTCCACCCTGATCGCATGATTGCCCGCCTGTTAAAACCGCCCCGATCCTTAGCGGAGCGGGGCGGTTTGTCATCTTGGCGAATTGGTGAGCATCCAGGGCCCTATGACAGGCCGCCGGTTGTTATTTTGCGGCGTCAAAGACCGGCTGATAGATCTCTTTCAGCCGTGCCATCGCCTCTTGCGGGGACAGTTCGACCGACTGGCCGTTGCGGCGCGAGGTCAGCTCAACCTTGTTTGCGGCAAGGCCGCGCGGGCCGACGGTAATGCGCCAGGGCAGGCCGATCAGGTCCATCGTGGCGAATTTTGCGCCCGCACGTTCATCCCGGTCGTCGTAAAGCGGGTCGAAACCCTGCGATTTCAGCTCTTTGTAAAGCGCCTCGCATGCGCTGTCCGTCGAGGCATCGCCCTGCTTGAGGTTGACGATCCCGACGTGGAAGGGGGTCACGCCCTCGGGCCAGATAATGCCCTTGTCGTCATGGCTGGCCTCGATGATCGCGCCAAGAAGGCGGCTTACGCCGATCCCGTGCGAACCCATATGCACCGGAACGCGCTGACCATCGGGACCAACCACGGTCGCCCCCATCGGCTCGGAGTATTTGGTGCCAAAGTAGAAGATCTGGCCCACCTCGATACCGCGCGCGACGCGCCGCCGCTCGGCCGGGATCTGGTTGAACAGCGCCTCGTCATGGGTTTCATCGGTGCGGGCGTAGCGGCTGGTGAACTCTTCCAGCACTGCCTGACACTGCTCGACGCTGTCATAATCAATGTCGCGGCTGCCGAATTTCAGATCGGTGATCTCGCTGTCATAAAAGACCTCGGATTCGCCGGTTTCGGCCAGTACCAGAAACTCATGGGTGTAATCGCCGCCGATCGGGCCACCATCGGCCCGCATCGGGATCGCCTGCAGGCCCATACGCTCATAGGTGCGCAGATAGCTGACCAAATGGCGGTTATAGGCGTGCAGCGCGTCTTCCCTGGTCAGGTCAAAGTTGTAACCGTCTTTCATCAGGAATTCGCGCCCGCGCATGACGCCAAAGCGCGGCCGGATCTCGTCGCGGAACTTCCACTGGACGTGGTACAGCGTCAGGGGCAGATCCTTGTAGCTGTTCACATGGGCGCGAAAGATGTCGGTGATCATCTCTTCGTTCGTGGGCCCGTAAAGCAGGTCACGCTTATGGCGGTCCTTGATGCGCAGCATCTCTTCGCCATAATCGTCATAGCGGCCGGATTCGCGCCACAGGTCAGCCGACTGCAGAGTCGGCATCAGCATGGCGATATGTCCGGCGCGGGCCTGTTCCTCGTGCACGATCTGCTCGATGCGGCGCAGCACCCGATAACCCATTGGCAGCCAGGAATAGATGCCCGCCGCCTGCTGTTTAATCATGCCGGCGCGCAGCATCAGCCTGTGGCTGACAATCTGGGCCTCTTTGGGGTCTTCTTTGAGAACGGGCATGAAATAGCGCGACAGACGCATGGCAGGTTCCTCATCATGGGCCGGCACGAGTTAGCGCAGAGCACATCGCGGAGCAACGCCTTCCTTGCAACCGGCCTAAGGACCGTTCACATAGAAAAGCGGAAAACGCGAGGACGGGAGCCGAGGGATCATGCCACTACGGGTGCAGAAACAGGTCCTTTATTGGGGCGGCGCATTTCTGGTACTGCTCATCACGCTGTGGCTACTGGGCAATGCCATCATGCCCTTTATTCTGGGTGCGGCGGTTGCCTATCTGTTCGATCCCCTCGCCGATCGGCTTGAGCGGTTAGGGCTGTCGCGCACCACCGCGGTCGTGCTGTTGACGCTTTGCGGCCTTATTCTGGTCGTCGCATTGTTCTTGCTGCTGATGCCGGTCCTTGTGCGGCAGACGACTGCGCTGATCGATACAGCACCCGAAATGTTCGGGCAGCTGCAGCAGTTCCTGATGCGGCGTTTCCCCGAAGTCTTTACCGAAGGGAACCCCGTCAACACCGCGCTTGGCAACATCGGCGAAAAAGTCAGTGAGCGCGGGGGCGAGCTGGTCAGCACGTTCCTTGTCTCGGTCATGGGGGTGGTCAGTGTCCTGATGCTGATCGTCATCGTGCCGGTCGTCGCCTTTTACCTGCTGCTCGACTGGGACAACATGGTCGACCGGCTGGACGAGTTGTTGCCGCGCGAACATGCCGCGACCATCCGCAAACTTGGGCATGAGATCGACGAGGCGCTGTCGGGCTTTGTGCGCGGGCAGGGCATGGTGATCCTGATTCTCGGCACCTTCTATTCGGTCTGCCTTGGTCTGATCGGCCTGCCGTTCGGGGTCGCCATCGGGGTGATCGCCGCCTCGCTTTCCTTTATTCCTTATGTGGGCGTGCTGGTCGGCGGCGCGACCGCCATCGGTGTGGCCCTGTTTTCTTTCTGGGGTGAGCCCTTCTGGATCGGGGCGGTGATCGCCGTTTTCGTCCTCGGCCAGATCGTCGAGGGGAACTACCTTCAGCCCAAGATTGTCGGCGGCCATGTCGGGTTGCATCCGGTCTGGCTGATGCTTGCCCTGACCGTTTTCGGCTCGCTCTTTGGTTTTGTCGGCCTGCTGGTCGCGGTACCCGCGGCGGCCGCGCTTGGCGTTTTGGTCCGCTTTTCTGTCGGGCGCTATAAGGAAAGCGCGCTTTATACAGGTCGCGATGTACCAGCTCCGCCCGCACCGCCCATGCTGGTCGAGATGGTGCCGCGTGGCACGACAGAACGCGCCCGCCAACTCGCCCAGCTTTCACGCGACGTGACGCTGGCGCAGCTGCAGCGCGACGAACATCTGGCCGATCTGCTGGATGAATATCTGCATCGTCAGAAAAAGGGCCAGGTTCCCGATTTTACGGGCCCGCCTTCACCGGCCGAGCTGCGGATCAAGGCGCGGGAATTCCGACAGGAAAAGGGCGACTGAACAGTGGCCAGACAATTGACCCTGGATCTGACGATGCCACCGGCCTCGTCCCGCGACGATTTTCTGATCACTGCGGCAAATCGCGACGCGCTGGCCATGCTGGATGCGCCCGAGCAGTGGCCTCAGGGTCGGCTGCTGCTGATCGGTGGGGCGGGGTCGGGCAAATCGCATCTGGCAGGGTTCTGGGTTGCCGAACACGATGCCTTTTTGTGCCACGGCTGGGCGCTGACCCCCGAAAATGTCGATGAGATGATCCGCCCCGGCGCGGCTCTGGTGGTCGAGGATGCGCATGAAATCGGCGGCAATCCTGCAGCGGAACAGGGGCTTTTCCACCTGTGGAACCTTGTGGGCGCGCGGCAGGGTCTGTTGCTTGTCACAGCACGCAGTGCCCCGCGCGATTGGGGACTGGTGCTGCCCGACCTGCGTTCGCGGCTTGATACGGCGGCACAGGCTATCCTCGGGCCGCCTGATGACGCGCTGCTGCCTGCGGTGCTGGTGAAACTGTTTGCCGACCGGCAGATCCAGGTCTCGCCCGAGGTGGTGGACTGGCTTGCCCTGCGGATGGAACGCGACCTTGATCTGGCGCGGCGGCTGGTTGCTGCCATCGACCGCGAATCCCTTGCAGATCGTCGCGCCATCACGCGTCGTCTGGCGGCCGAGCTGCTGGACAAGCTGTCCCCGGCCGACGCATGATCCGCCGGTATCCCTTAGCGATCCGCGACATGACCCAAGCCGATTTTCTCAAGTCTCCGTTTCCTGCTCCACGCCAGATTCCCGAAGGCACGCCCGAAGGGCCGTCGCGCTTTTTCAACCGCGAGATAAGCTGGCTGGCCTTTAACTGGCGCGTGCTGGATGAGGCGCGAAATCCACGGGTTCCGCTGCTTGAGCGGCTGCGGTTCCTGTCGATCTCGGCCACCAATCTTGACGAATTCTATACCGTCCGGGTGGCTGGCCTGCGTGAGCTGGTGCGCGAGGGTAACACGACGCTGTCCGACGACGGCCTGACCTCGGCAGAACAGCTGGCACTGGTCAACTCTGACGCGCGGCGGCTGATGAGCGCGCAGCAGGCGGTCTGGAACGGGCTGCGCCGCGAGATGGAACAGGCCGATATCACCATCCTGTCGCGTGGCCGCGTCACCCGCGCCGAAGAAGAATTCCTGCGCCGGCATTTCATGGACCAGGTCTTTCCAGTACTTTCTCCGCTGGCCATCGACCCGGCCCATCCGTTCCCGTTCATACCGAACCTTGGCTTTTCGCTGGCACTGGAACTGGCACGGGAAAGCGACGGACGGCAGATGCAGGCGCTGTTACCCATCCCGCAACAGGTGGCGCGCTTTGTCGCCCTGCCGGGGGGCAAACGCTTCCTGAGGCTGGAGGATCTGCTGCTTATGCATCTGCCAAGCCTGTTTCCGGGCTATCGCGACATCGGCCATTGCGCCTTTCGCGTGCTGCGCGACAGCGATCTTGAGGTCGAAGAAGAGGCCGAGGATCTGGTGCGCGAATTCGAGACGGCACTGAAACGCCGCCGCCGGGGCAGCGTGATCCGGCTGAAGATCACCTCGGGTGCCCCGGATCGTCTGCGCCGCTCGATCATGCAAGAGCTGAACGTGAACCCCGAAGAGGTGGTCGAGGTGGAAGGCCTGCTTGGCATGGCCGATCTGCATGAGCTGGTGCTTGATTCGCGCCGCGACCTGCAATGGCCGACCTTTACCTCTCGTGTGCCTGAGCGGGTACAGGACCATGACGGCGACATGTTCGCGGCCATCCGGCAAAAGGACATGCTGCTGCACCACCCCTATGAAACCTTTGATATGGTGGTGCGGTTTCTTGCGCAGGCCGCACGCGATCCGAATGTGCTGGCGATCAAGCAGACGCTTTACCGCACCTCGCGCGACAGCCCTATCGTGGACGCGCTGTGCGAGGCAGCCGAATCTGGCAAATCGGTGACGGCGCTGGTCGAGCTGAAGGCGCGTTTTGACGAGGCCGCGAACATCCGCCAATCACGACGGCTGGAACGGGCAGGCGCGCATGTCGTCTATGGCTTCATGCAATACAAAACCCATGCCAAGATCAGCACCGTGGTCCGGCGCGAAGGCGACCAACTGGTCACTTACTGTCATTTTGGAACCGGCAACTATCACCCGATTACGGCGCGGGTCTATACGGACCTTTCCCTTTTCACCTGTGATCCCGCGCTGGGGCGCGACGCCTCCAAGGTGTTTAATTTCCTGTCGGGCTATGTTCAGCCCGAGGGGCTGGAAAACATTGCCATTTCGCCCATCGACCTCAAGGAACGGCTGCTTGAACTGATCGCCCGCGAAACCGAATTCGCCCGCCGCGGCCGCCCCGCGGCGATCTGGGCCAAGATGAACAGCCTGATCGAAAAAGACGTGATCGAGGCGCTGTATGCCGCCAGCCAGGCAGGGGTCAAAATCAACCTTGTCATACGCGGCATCTGCGGGCTGCGCCCCGGGATCGCCGGGCTATCCGAAAATATCCGGGTCAAGTCGATCGTCGGGCGGTTCCTTGAACATTCCCGCATCGTCTGTTTCGGCAATGGCTTTGGCCTGCCGTCCAAAAAAGCGCGGGTTTTCATCAGCTCGGCAGACTGGATGGGTCGGAACCTGTCGCGCCGGGTCGAAGCGATGGTCGAATGTTTCAACGAAACCGTAAAGGCCCAGATCACCAGCCAGATCATGGCCGCCAATATGGCGGATGAGGCGCAAAGCTGGCTTTTGCAGCCTGACGGTCGCTATTTGCGTTATCTGCCTGCCGGGCGTGACGATCTGTTTTCCTGTCACAAATTCTTTATGGAAAACCCGTCATTGTCCGGGCGGGGCTCCGCCGGTGCACGTGACGTTCCGGCTTTGATGCACTCGATGGATTGACGCAGCGCGGCAATTGCCCCATCCAAAACGCGCCCGGCGTGGTAACGGAATCGAGAGGACCCCCGATGAACGGCATCATGACCGCAAGCGGAGAAACCATCGAACCCTTTGGACGCTCGCTGTTTGAGCGTGCTTCGGAAAGGGCGCTTAGCCGGGTTGGCGTGGTCGATGTCGGCTCGAACTCGATTCGCATGGTGGTTTTTGACGGTGCCGCCCGCTCACCGGCCTATTTCTATAATGAAAAGGTCATGGCGGGGTTGGGACAGGGACTAGCCACTACCGGGCGGCTGAACCCCGACGGCGTACGTCGCGCCATGTCGGCACTGCGCCGCTTTGCTGTGCTGGCTGACAGCATGGGGATCAAACCGCTGACCTGCGTGGCCACCGCCGCGGTACGCGAAGCCGAGGACGGCCCCGCATTTCGCAAGGCGGTCGAAAAAGAAACCGGGCTGAAACTCTGGGTCATCGACGGCGAAGAAGAGGCGCGGTTGTCAGCGCAAGGGGTGCTTTTGGGCTGGCCCGACGCCAAGGGCCTTGTCTGTGACATCGGCGGCAACTCGATGGAGCTTGCCGAGGTCAAGGATGGCAAGGTGGGTCGGCGCATCTCGACCCCGCTTGGTCCCTTTCGGCTGCAACAGGTCAAGGGCGGTGCCTCGGGCCTGCGCGACCATATCCGTGACACGATCGAGCAGGCGGCCGAGCATCTTGGCCGTGATGCCGGGCAGATCTATCTGGTCGGCGGTTCGTGGCGCGCCATCGCCCGGCTGGATATGGAGCGGGCGAAATATCCGATGACCGTCCTGCATGAATACCGCATGTCGCCCGACGCAGTATATGAGACGGTGAAATGGATCAGCGGGAAAAGCGTATCCGAGATGCGCTCTATGACCGGCATTTCGCAAAGCCGGCTTGAGCTTGTGCCTCTGGCCAGCCTTGCCTTGCGCCAGCTGGTGCAAAGCTTGCAGCCGAAATCGCTGGCGGTGTCCTCATACGGCATCCGCGAGGGGCTGCTGTATGAACAGATGCCCGCCGGGCTGCGTTCGCGCGATCCGCTGATCGAAGCGGCGCGCTTTGCCGAAAGGCAGATGGCGCGGATGCCGGGCTTTGGCAAAAAGCTATACCACTTTCTTGAACCGATCTTTGTCGATCTGCCGCCTGAGCGCGACCGGCTGATCAAGGCCGCCTGTCTTTTGCATGACACGACCTGGCGCACCCACCCTGATTACCGGGCGGACGCCTGTTTCGACAACGTTACCCGGGCAAACATGGCGGCGCTGTCCCATCCCGAGCGGGTGTTTCTGGGCCTGTCGTTGCTGCACCGCTATAAAAACAGCCGCGCGAACTCTCCCATGGCGCCCCTTTTTGCGCTGCTTTCGGAAAAAGAGATCCGAGAGGCCGAGGTTCTGGGTAAGGCCATGCGCTTTGGCGCCATGTTCTCGGTCAAGGACCCGGCCGAGGCAGGCACGCTGAAACTGCAGCGCAAGAAAAAGCAGCTGGAGCTGAAACTGACGCGTATCGGGCGCGCCCTGATGGGCGAGGTGGCTGAGGCGCGTTTCCGCACGCTGGCCGAGGCGATGGGCGTGACCCCGGTCGTCACCGGCGACTGAACCGGGGTACTTGAGCGCCCCCACCGATGTCAGGGATGCGCGACGGGACGCCTCAGGCGCCCCAGGTCCGTTCAAGCACGTTCAGCCAGTTCTTCCAGGCGATCTTTTCGACCAGTTCGCGGCCATAGCCATGGTCAAGCATCGCCCCGGTCAGGTTCTGCAATGCAGAGGCATCGGCCAAGTCCTCGGGCATGTCAGCGCCGTCGAAATCCGAACCCAGCGCCACGCCATCCTCGCCCAGAATGCTCAGCAGATGGTCAAGGTGGCGCAGCATGATTTCAAACCCGTGCATCGGATCGCGGCGCCCTTCGGGGTGCAGGAACCCAACGGCGAAATTCAGGCCGACCAGCCCCTTTGTATCAGCGATCACTTGCAACTGCCGGTCGGTCAGGTTGCGCGAACTGGCCGCGACAGCATGGGCGCAGCTATGGCTGGCGACCAACGGCGCATCCGAAAGCGCGGCGATATCATCAAAGCCCTTTTCGTTCAGATGCGACAGATCCAGCATGATGCGCAGCTGATTGCATTCGCGCACCAGCGCCTTGCCCGCATCGGTCAAGCCCGGCCCGGTATCCGGCGAAGAGGGAAAGGCAAAGGGCACTCCATGCCCATAACGCGTCGGGCGTGACCAGACCGGCCCCAGCGAGCGAAGGCCCATCGCATACCACACATGCAGGGCATCCATATCCGTGACCGGCTCGGCGCCCTCGATATGCAGGATAGCGGCAACACGACCCTCGGCCATGGCGGTATGGATATCCGCAGCAGTCTTGCAGATCGACAGGGTGCCGGTCCGCTCCATCGCCATCAGCTGGCCGGCCTGGGCAATAGCATGGGGCAGGGCGTCATCGGCCGCGATTTCGGGCGGAAGGCCCAGCGAAAAGGGTGGGTTCTTTTTCAGCATCGCCGCCAATGCGTCATCAGGACCGGACGGAGAAGGCGTCCAGATGGCAAAGAAACCGCCAGCGAAACCGCCAGCCTTCATGCGGGGCAGGTCAAGATGCCCCTCGCCATTACCTTCCAGCCACAGACGGTCGCGCTCCGGTCCGGCGGCCACCATGCGCTGCAAGAAATCATTATGTCCGTCAAAGACCGGAATCATCGCTTATCCTTTCGCTCGGGCAGCGCCAACATGACGCGGCACGAAAACCGCTGCAACCTCGCACGGTTCGCCGTAAGCTCAGGTTGTGAACACGAAAAAGGGAGAGCCAGGCCATGACCCGCATCGACAAGGAGTTTTCCGGCCAGACCGTGATCTGCACCTTTGATGTGTCGCCCGGCACGGCGCATGATGTGCTGGAGGCGCTGTCACAGGCCTATGATCAGGTCATCAGCCGCCAGCCCGGTTATGTCTCGGGTGCGATCCATCTGAACGACGCCCAGACCCGGATCTGTACCTATTCGCAATGGCAGGACCGGCGCGACTATCAGGCCATGCTGCGCACCCCCGAAATGCGTGAGCGTAACCGTACAATCCACGCCATGTGCCGCCATTTCGAACCGGTGATGTATGAAGTTGTCGAAACCTGGGCCAGTTGATCCGCCAGGAATGCTGCACCTGCGAAAAAGCCGTGCATCATCTGCGCAGACCCCCTAATCTGGCGGGAAAGACGGGCGATTTTCGGGACGGAGCGGCGTCATGGCAGGACGGATCATCACCATAGCTCAGCAAAAGGGCGGGTCAGGCAAGACCACCATTGCGGTCAATCTGGCCGTGGCCTTACGGGCGCGCGGCCATTCGGTGGCGCTGCTTGACACCGACCCGCAGGGCAGCCTTGGCCGCTGGTTTCTTGAGCGGCTGGAGCGGCTGGGCGAGGATGAGGCGCTGGAATTCTCGACCTCGTCCGCCTGGGGGGCAAGCTACGAATCCGAAAAGCTGAAAAAGCGGTTTGATTTCGTCATTATCGACACCCCGCCAAAGATTGACAGCGATCTGCGTCCGGCGCTGCGGGTGGCCGATCTGGTGCTGGTGCCGGTGGCGACCAGCCATGTCGACCTGTGGGCGACCGAAGGGGTTCTGGATCTGGCCCGCCGCGAAAAATGCGACACGCTGATCGTGCTGAACCGGACCCGCCCACAGGCACGCCTGACCGCCGAGGTGGCCGAAGGGGCGGCCGCGCTGGAAGTTGAGGTGGCCGGGGCACGGCTTGGCAACCGCGTTGCCTATGCCGAGGCCCTGGGCAAGGGGCTGGGCGCTGGCGAGGTCGCACGCAATACCGCCGCCCGCACCGAGCTCGATACCCTGACCGAAGAGGTTTTGTCCATTTTGCGCTGAAACCGGCCGATCCTTGCGGGGGCAATGAAACCTTTTGCGGTTCGGGGCGTTATCTGCCCACAAGCCCTACAATAGACGAGGTCAAGATGAAGCTGTCGTTTTCCATTGCCGTTCTGGCGACGCCGCTTGCCTTGGCTGCGTGCACGCCGGAAACCGCACCCCCTGATGAGCCGCCCGAAACCGCAGCCGCCAGCGATCCCTGCGGCGCGGCGCGCTATAGTCATCTCATTGGCCAGACTTCCCCAACGATCACCGTGCCCGAAGGGCAGATGTATCGCATCGCCCGCGAAGGCCAGCCGATGACAATGGAGCTGATCCAGGACCGCCTGACCTTTATCGTAGACAAGCGCGGCAAGCTCATGTCGGTGAGCTGCAGCTAGAGCAAAGACTCACCAGTCAACGGTGGCGACGAGAGCGCTTGTTGCCACCGCGTTGCCCGGCGCGCCCAGCGGTTGACCGTCCCGAGGATTTGACCGCCGCCTCGGCCGCCTCTTCGACAGCGGATTGCCGCGCCAGAGGATCGTCCGAAATCGCAAGCTCTACTGCTTCGAGCCGTTTCACCTCATCACGCAGCCGCGCGGCCTCTTCGAATTCCAGGTTTTCGGCAGCCTTGCGCATCTGTGCCCGCAACGCATCAAGATGGGCGGCCAGGTTAGAGCCGACCATAGGTTTATCCACCTTGGCCGTGATGCGCGACTGATCGGTGTCGCCCTGCCACAACCCGGCCAGAACATCCTCGACGTTCTTTTTGACCGTCTGGGGCGTGATGCCATGGGTCTCGTTATAAGCGATCTGTTTCTTGCGACGACGCTCGGTCTCGGCAAGGGCGCGCTCCATGCTGCCCGTGATACGGTCGGCATACATGATGACGCGCCCCTCGGCGTTGCGCGCCGCACGGCCAATCGTCTGGACCAGCGAGGTTTCCGAACGCAGAAAGCCCTCTTTATCGGCATCGAGAATGGCAACCAGCCCGCATTCGGGAATGTCCAGTCCCTCGCGTAAAAGGTTGATGCCGATCAGTACGTCAAAGGCACCAAGGCGCAGGTCGCGTAGAATTTCGATACGTTCGATCGTGTCGATATCGCTGTGCATGTAGCGCACGCGGATGCCCTGTTCATGCATATATTCGGTCAGATCCTCTGCCATGCGCTTGGTCAGCGTGGTGACCAGCGTGCGATAGCCGCTGGCGGTGACCTTGCGCACCTCGTCCAGCAAATCGTCGACCTGCATTTCGACCGGCCGGATCTCGACCTCGGGGTCCAGCAGGCCGGTGGGGCGAATGACCTGTTCGACAAAGACACCGCCGGTCTGGTCCATCTCCCATTGTGCGGGGGTGGCGCTGACAAAGACCGATTGCGGGCGCATCGCGTCCCATTCCTCGAACTTCAGGGGCCGGTTGTCCATGCACGAGGGCAGGCGGAAACCATGCTCAGCCAGCGTGAACTTGCGGCGGAAGTCACCGCGGTACATGCCGCCGATCTGGGGCACGCTGACATGGGATTCATCGGCAAAGACGATTGCGTTGTCGGGGATGAACTCAAACAGCGTCGGCGGCGGCTCACCCGGGGCGCGACCGGTCAGATAGCGCGAATAGTTCTCAATCCCGTTACAAGTCCCCGTCGCCTCAAGCATTTCCAGGTCAAAGTTTGTGCGTTGTTCAAGCCGCTGGGCCTCAAGCAGTTTGCCTTCATCAGTCAACTGTTTCAGCCGCGTTTGAAGTTCTGCCCGTATCCCTTTGACAGCTTGCTGCAAAGTCGGGCGCGGCGTCACATAGTGGCTGTTTGCATAGATACGGATCTGTTTGAAGCTGTCAGTCCTGGCACCGGTCAGCGGATCGAATTCCGTAATTGATTCAAGCTCATTTCCGAAAAAGTCAAAGCGCCACGCCCGATCTTCGAGGTGTGCAGGCCAGACCTCGATCACATCGCCCCGCACCCGGAAACCGCCGCGCTGGAAAGCTGCGTCAAGGCGACGGTATTGCTGTGCAACCAGCTCGGCCAGGAACTGACGCTGATCATAGGATTGCCCGACGACAAGATCTTGCGTCATCGCCGAATAAGTCTCGACCGAGCCGATACCATAGATGCAGGAAACCGAGGCAACGATGATCACATCATCCCGCTCTAACAGCGCACGGGTGGCCGAATGGCGCATCCGGTCGATGGCCTCGTTGATCTGCGATTCTTTCTCGATATAGGTGTCCGAGCGCGGCACATAGGCCTCGGGCTGGTAATAGTCGTAGTAACTGACAAAATATTCGACGGCATTTTCAGGAAAAAATCCTTTGAACTCGCCGTAAAGCTGCGCCGCCAGCGTCTTGTTCGGTGCCAGAATGATTGCCGGGCGCTGCGTCGCCTCGATCACCTTGGCCATGGTAAAGGTCTTGCCGGTACCGGTTGCCCCCAGCAGAACCTGATCGCGCTCACCATCCTGGACGCCGCGCACCAGCTCGGCGATGGCGGTAGGCTGGTCCCCGGCGGGCTGGAACTCGGAATGCATGACAAACCGCTTGCCACCTTCCAGCTTGGGCCGGGTCACTTCGGGAAAGCGTGCGACGGGGGCGTTGGTGTTGTTGTGACCCATGGTTTCACCTTTGTTCCTGCCATGGGTAATCTGGCGCATTCGCGCCACGATGCAACCCCGGCAAGGGAATATCCTGTCACAAGCCCGCTGGCGCGGCGGTAAATCGCATGTCGGGCATCTTGAATGCGCGCAGCGCATCGGGGATAAGACAGGCAAGCAAGAACAGAGGGTTCCCGCCATGCGAGTTCGCATCTACAAGCCTGCGCGCAATGCCATGCAATCCGGCACGGCACGCACCAAGGAATGGCTTCTGGTCTTTCCGCCCGCCGAAGCGCGCGAGATTGATCCGCTGATGGGCTGGACCAGCAGCGACGACACGCAAAGCCAGGTCCGCCTGCGTTTTGAAACCCGCAAGCAGGCCGAGGATTACGCCCGCGAAAACGGGCTGGAATATGAGGTGGTCGAGCCGCATACCCGCGCGCCGAACATCCGTCCGCGTGGCTATGGCGAAAATTTTGCCAATGAGCGCCGCGCCCCCTGGACGCATTGAACCGCGCCCATTCTGAAAAATAAAAGCCGAAGGCCTGCAGCCTTCGGCTTTTATCATTCATGGAGCAGGTGCTTCAGACGGTATCGAGGTAAAGTTCAACCGTCTCGTCATCCGACAGCTCGGCCATGTAGTGCAGTTCTTGCCGCTTGGTCATGACAAGATTTTCGATCAGATGGGCAGGAAAGATACGCCGGATCTCGGATGAGGCGGCAAAGGCATCAATGGCCGAACCCCAAGTGCCCGGCAGTTGCTCAAGCCCCTGTTCATAGGCATTGCCCTTGATCGGCGGCGGCGGCTCAACCTTGTCTTCGATCCCGTTCAGCGCAGCGCCCAGAACCGCTGCGACAGTCAGGTAGGGGTTCACATCGCCCCCGGCCACGCGATGCTCGATCCGCCGCGCCTTGGGGCCGGAAGAGGGGATACGAATGGCCGAGGTCCGGTTTTCATAGGCCCAGCCGATCCCGGTCGGCGCATGGGCATTCGGCACCAGCCGGTCATAGCTGTTTTCATGCGGGGCAAAGACCAGAGTCGAGCCGGGCATTGCCGCAAGACAGCCCGCAACTGCATGGCGCAGCACCTCGGATCCTTCTTCACCGCCGTTGTCAAAGACGTTGCGGCCCTGCGCATCCAGTACCGAGAAATGCATATGCATCCCCGAGCCGTTCCATTCCTCATAGGGTTTGGCCATGAATGAGCCGGCAAAGCCGTAGCGTCGCGCCAGCCCCTTGACCAACAGCTTGAATAGCCAAGCGTCATCGGCTGCCTTCAGCGGATCGGCCTGATGCATCAGGTTGATTTCAAATTGCCCCGGCGCGGCCTCGGAAATGGCCGTGTCGGCGGGGATGTCCATCGCCTCACAAGCTTCGTAAAGCGCGGTAAAAAAGCGATCGAAAGCGTCAAGCGCACGCAGAGACAGCGTCTCGGCCCCGGTGCGACGCTTGCCAGAGCGCGGACTGGGCGGTACCCGCAGTTGCCCACCGGAATCGTCGATCAGAAAGAACTCAAGCTCGGTCGCCACCACCGGCGTCAGCCCGGCGGCCTTGTAGCGATCAACGACCCGAGCCAGCGCCTGACGGGGGTCACCCTCATAGGGGCGGCCGTCAAGATGGAACATCCAGATCGGCAAAAGGCCGGTCGGCGCCTCAAGCCACGGCATGGGCATGAAGCCACGCTCGGTCGGCAACAGCAGTCCGTCGGGGTCACCGGCCTGAAAGACCAGCGGGCTGTCCTCGATATCCTCGCCCCAGATGTCCATGTTCAGGACAGAAAAGGGGAATTTCGTGCCTTCGGTCAGGATCTTGTCGGCAAAACGCGCCGGGATGCGCTTGCCGCGGGCAACGCCGTTGAGGTCGGCCGCAGCCACTCGGATAGTCCTGACGTCGGGATGCTCACGCAACCATTCCATGATTCACCTGATAAGATTGGGCCTGTAGCGGATCTTTTTCGTCGCACCGGGCAGATGGCGGTTCAGTCTGCGGTTCACGATGCCAAACAGCCCGATCAGGCATACGGTCAGCAAAACGAAATAAACCGCCACGATCGGGTAAGCGATGAAGGGGTTGAAGGTTTTGTCAGCAAAGTAGCTGGCATAATACAGCGCATCGCCACGTTGCTGATAGGCTGGAAAGCCCGAAAAGAACACCAGCGTCGTGGCATGGAACAGAAAGATCGCCTCGTTGGTATAGGCAGGCCAGGCAAGCCGCATGGCGGTCGGCCAGACCACCCGGCGATAACGGGTCCAGCCGGTCATGCCATAGGCATCAGCTGCCTCAAGCTCGCCCTTGGGCAGGTTGCGCAGCGCGCCGTAAAAGATCTCGGCCGAATAGGCGGCGGTGTTCAGCACCAGAACCAGCAGCGCACCGGCCCATGCCCGCGTCATCCACGAAGTCTCGACCGTGATGCCAAACACGTCAATACCGGCACGCGGCAGTTTGACGAGCATTTCATAAGCCAGAAAGAACTGGATAAAGAGCGGGCTGCCGCGAAAGATAAAGATGAACCACTCGGCCGGTTTTCTGATCAATCGGCTGTGGCTGGCCCGCGCCACGGCCAGAAGGTTGGCGAGGAAGAATCCGATAAACAGCGCCAGCGCCGCAAAATAGACGTTCCAGATCAGCCCCGAGCCGATCAGGGTGAATTGTTCGCAAAGGGTGAACTCGCCCCGCGGCAGCAGCCGCTCACCGATGCCGATGGCACGCAGCCCGTAGTTCTGAATGGTTTGCAGGCATTCGTTCATGTGGCGGCCTTTCGCATCGCCTCTCCGGCGGCGGTGGCCTGACCTCGCGACAGCCGGGCGCGGATGCGGTCAAAGATCCGCTCGGATCCCCAGGTCATCAGCAGATAAAAGACCAGGATGCCGAGGAAGTAATAAAGCCGCCAATCCGGGTGCGGATAGGCATAGACCCGGGTCTTGGCCGCCCCCAGCTCACGCGCCCAATAGACGATATCTTCAACCCCCAGCACGAAAAGAAGCGGCGTGGCCTTGATCAGGATCATCCACAGATTGGCAAGGCCGGGCAGGGCATAGGTCCACATCTGCGGGATCAGAATGCGCCGGTTCACCTGTCCGGGGCTCATGCCGTAAGCCTCGGCCGTCTCAAGCTGGGCGCGAGGCACGGCATTCATCGCCCCGTAAAGCACATTGGCAGCAAAAGCGCCAAAAACCACGGCAAAGGCAATCACGGCAAGAAAGATGCCATAGGCCTGATGCACCCATTCCGGCGAAGTCGAAAGCGGCAGCTTGGCCGCCGAGCAAACGATGAATTCATTGCCGTGCCTGACCGGAACCGTCGGGTCGCAATAAATGCGCGAGCGCAGCCATTCAAAGGCCTGATCCAGTGCGATCGGCACGAAAAGAAAGAAGATGATGTCGGGCACACCACGCACCATCGACGTATAGATCCGTCCAAACCAGCGGATCGGCGCGATGCGCGACCGCGAGGCCATGGCTCCGCCAAAGCCGAACAGCAGCGCCACAGGTGCAGTAATCGCCAGCAACAGCAGGACCGTGCCGAAGGAGAGATAGAAAAGCAGGTGCTTGCCCGAGGCCAGATAGCACATCAGCCAGGCAAGTCCTTCCAGCGATTTGGGATCGGCGCAGGACGCGAACATGGATCACCCGGAATGCCCTGCCCGGACAAAGGTTCGGGCAGGGGCTTGTTTCAGATCAGAACAGCACGGCCTCGTCGCCAAACCACTTCTTGATCATTTCATTGAGCGATCCGTCCTCTTTCATCGAGGAAATGGCGGCGTCGAATTTCTCGCGCAGCTCGGTGTCGGATTTGCGCAGCGCCATGCCGATACCTTCGCCCAGCGGGATATCGTCCTTGCCGGTGACCCAGACGATTGCCCCGCCCGATTCCTCGACCACCGGGACGAGGAAGTCCTTGTCGGCAAAGACGGCCTCGGCCTCACCATTGCGGACCGCACCCACAGCTTCGTCAGGGGTTGCGAATTCCAGAAGCTCGGCCCCCGATTCAGCGACGTATTGTGCCTGAATGGTGCTGGTCTGGGCCGCGACGACGCCTTGCGTCACATCCACATCAGCCGCAGGCGCGGCATAGGCCGATGCAGTCGGCGGGATGTAGTTCTGCGAAAAGGCGACGGACTGGCGGCGCTCTTCGGTGATGCTCATCCCGGCCATGATCGCGTCATAGTTCGAGCTGTTCAGGTTGGGAATGATCGAATCCCAGTCATTCTTGACCCAGGTGCATTCCAGCTGGGCGCGTTTGCACAGCTCATTGCCCAGCTCGACCTCGAAACCGTCGACCTCGCCCTGATCGTTGACGAGGTTGTAGGGAGGATAGGCGCCCTCGGTCGCAATGCGCACCGTCTGTGCCAGACCCATGCCCGCGGTCAGCGCAAGGGCTGCGGCAGCAAGCATCAAGTTCTTCATCCTTCACTCTCCTGTTGGTGTTTTCATTCGGCCATTGTTGCACTCAGGAACTGCCGCAGCCGTTCAGAGCGGGGTGCGCCGAACAACTGGTCAGGGGGGCCTTCTTCCTCGATCCGGCCTTGATGGAGAAAGACGACGTGATCGCTGACATCTGCCGCCAGACGCATGTCATGGGTGACAAGCAGCATGGTGCGATGTTCGGCGGCAAGGTCCTTGATGACGCGCACCACCTCTTGCTGCAACTCGGGGTCCAGTGCGCTGGTCGGCTCATCCAATAGCAACGCCTTGGGCTCCATGCACAGGGCACGCGCTATGGCCGCGCGCTGCTGCTGTCCGCCCGAAAGCTGCGCGGGCCAGGCGTCAGCCTTGTCGCCGATACCAACCTTGGCCAGCAGTTCACGCGCGCGGGCCTCGACCTGGCGGGGATCGCGTTTAAGCACATGCACCGGGGCCTCCGTGACGTTTTGCAGGATCGTCATGTGGGACCAGAGGTTGAATTGCTGAAACACCATCGACAGATTGGTGCGCAGCCGCGTCACCTGTGCCCGGTCGGCAGGGGCACGCGCAAGACCGGTACCGCGCCAACGCACGGCCTCGCCCTCAAACAGGATCTCGCCTTGCTGGCTGTCTTCAAGCAAGTTGCAGCAGCGCAGAAGCGTCGATTTGCCCGACCCGGACGAGCCGATCAGGCTGACGACATGGCCGCGCGGTGCGGCAAGGCTGACGCCGCGGATAACCTGCAGTGGGCCGTAAGACTTGTGCAGGTCCCGGATCTGGATCACCGGCGCGTCAGAGCTGCGAGAGAGCCCCGCGGCCGGGGGCGTAGCGGCTGTCATACTGATCGGTTCTGTTTGGCTCATGCAGATATGAGGCGATATTTGCCACTCGATTGCAACGCTTTCCTCGCTGGCTTTCCGGTCAGGTCGCAGGCTTGAGAGCGGGGGCAGGAGCAGTGGTTTTTCACGAATCCACCTGACCCAGATCGTCCAGAGCCTGATTCCTGGCCAGAGCAGAGTCGCGGTCGTTCACGCCCAACAGCCCGGCGACCAGCCGCACCAACGCCTCTTCTTCGGGGTCGCGCTGGCCGTCGGCATAGGCAACCTCCCACAGTGCGGCGATGATCTTTTGCCGGTCCTGCAACTCGACACGTTCCTTGATCGTACGGGTAAAGCGTACCGTATCAGGGGCTTCGGCCTCGATCATCTCGGCTGCGGCGCGCTTTTCGGCGGCCTCGATCCGGGTCAGGCCACGGCGGCGCGCCAGCACCTGGTCGATGCGCTGCTGCTCGACAACACCATAATGATCGTCGGCGCGTGCCAGCCGCACCAAAAGCGAGGCGACCGCGACTTCGGCATCCTGCCCGTTCAGGCGCGTTTGGTCGGTACTGTCGGCGAAAAGCCGGGTCAGAAGATTGCGAAACATGGGCGGATATTATGACATTTTCACGCCGCAACAATATGCAGCGCGAAATTTGTCAGGCAGATTTTTCGCCCTGAGAGGATCTGGCCCCGGAAAACGCGTAAGCAGTCAGCCGTCAGGCTGCGCCCTGCGCCCCCTGACCTCAGCTAGTAACGTTGCGGCACATAGAGTTCCGGCGGCAGCACCTCGCGCTCGTAATCGGGATTAAAGACCCGATCAGGCAGGGAGATCTCTTCATGCGGGACGTCGCCATAGGGAATCATGCTGAGCAGATGAGCCATACAGTTCAGCCGCGCCCGCTTTTTGTCATTGCCGGGGACAATGTACCAGGGCGCTTCGGGGATGTTCGTGCGCTCGAACATATCTTCCTTGGCCTTGGTGTAGTCCTCCCACCTGACGCGTGCCTGCAGGTCCATGGGCGACAGTTTCCACTGTTTCAGCGGGTCATGAATGCGCATCAGAAAGCGCATCTGCTGTTCCTCATCCGTGATCGAAAACCAGTATTTCACCAGCCGGATGCCCGAGCGAACCAACATCCGCTCAAACTCCGGGACGTCGCGAAAGAACTGTTCGACCTGATCTTCGGTCGCAAAGCCCATCACCCGCTCGACCCCGGCGCGGTTGTACCAGCTGCGGTCAAAAAGCACGATCTCGCCGCCCGCCGGCAGGTGGGGAACGTAGCGCTGGAAATACCATTGGGTCTTTTCACGGTCCGAAGGCGCGGGCAGGGCGACCACACGCGCCACACGTGGGTTAAGCCGCTGGGTAATGCGCTTGATTGCCCCGCCCTTACCTGCGCTGTCGCGGCCTTCGAAAATGACCACGACCTTTTCCTTGTTGTATGATACCCAGTCCTGCAACCGGATCAGTTCAGCCTGCAAACGCAGCAACTCGCGGAAATAATCCGCGCGCGGCATCGCATCGGGATGGGCGGCGCGATAGATCCGGGACAACTCTTGCGACAGGGTCGCATCCTCAAGCTCGATCTCGATATCCTCATCCAGAGTGTCCTGAAGTTCGGCCTCGAGCCAGTCTTTGGGCGTTGCGTCCCGCATCGGTGATCTCCTGCTGCTCTGCGGCGGTCTAGCTGGACAATGTGACAATCCCGTGTCGGTTCCTAGAACAGCCCGGCGCAGGCCCGGATGATGCCAAATGCGATGCCACCGCCGCTGGATCCGGCAACTGTGCCACACCAGCGACCGTCATTGGAAAAAAGGCTTTTGCTGCCTTTGGGGCGGTAGGCGACGCGCTTGCCGGTGACAGTGAATAGATTCAGCGTTCCCGCACCGTTCGGAGCGTAATACCCAACGACCGAACCGTCACCGGTAAAGATTACCCGCTTTTCATTGGCCGGGTTCTGCGGCGAATTGGCATAGCTGGATGAGCTGTTGGCCGAACTGGCCGCCGAATTCGCCGCCGCATTGGGCGAATTCGAGGTTTTTGCCGGAGAGTTCTGAGGCGCGCCGGGTCCCAGATCAAAGGGCAGGCTGGTCTGATCAATCAGAAACAACGGTGCATCCGCAAAGGCGGGTGTGGCAGAAAGTGCGATCAGAGTCAAAAGTGCGCGCATGTCGGGACCATTCCTGTGATCCCGACATTATGGCGACAGGCGGTGGATCAGACCAGCCGCTCGTTCTCCATCGCGGCGCGAACGAAGCCCGCGAAAAGCGGCGCAGGCTCGAAAGGTTTCGACTTCAGCTCGGGGTGCGACTGGACGCCGATGAACCACGGATGGTCGGCATATTCGACCACCTCGGGCAGCCGCCCGTCGGGGGACATGCCGGAAAAGCTGAGACCGGCTTGCTCAAGCTTTTCACGATATTTGGCATCGACCTCATAGCGGTGACGGTGGCGGTCCTCGATCTCCAGCGCACCGCCATAAACCTTGGAAATCTTCGAGCCGGGCGACAGCACCGCCGTATAGGCGCCAAGCCGCATGGTGCCGCCTTTGTCGTCGGTCAGCTTGCGCTGGACGGTGTAATTGCCCTGCACCCATTCCTTGAGGTGATAGACCACCGGGGTAAAACGCGTCTCGCCGGCCTCATGGTCAAATTCCTCGGAACCCGCGTCGGGCATGTCGGCAAGGTTGCGCGCCGCCTCGATCACGGCCATCTGCATACCAAGACAGATGCCCAGATAGGGCACTTTCTTTTCACGGGCATATTTCGCTGCGGCAATCATGCCCTCGGTGCCGCGCTCGCCAAAACCGCCGGGAACGATGATTCCGTTGTAGCCGTCCAGAAGATGGGCGCCTTCGCCTTCAAGCTTTTCGCTGTCCACCCAATCAGCGCGGACGCGGACACGATTGGCCATTCCGCCATGGGTCAGCGCCTCGGCGATGGATTTATACGCGTCCTCAAGCTGGGTGTATTTGCCGACCACGGCGACCCGAACCTCGCCCTCGGCATTTTCCAGCCGATCCATCACATCCTCCCAACGTGTCAGATCGGGGCGAGGGGCAGGGCTGATCTGAAAGGCGTCAAGCACCGCCTGATCGAGACCGGCACGATGGTAGGCCAGCGGGGCCTCATAGATCGACTTCAGGTCATAGGCCGGGATCACGGCGTCAGGCCGTACATTGCAGAACAGTGCGATCTTGGCGCGTTCCTTTTCCGGGATGGGCTGCTCACTGCGGCAGACCAGGACATCCGGGGCAATCCCGATCGAGCGTAGCTCTTTCACCGAATGCTGGGTCGGTTTGGTTTTCAGCTCACCACTGGCGGCCAGATAGGGCATCAGCGTCAGATGCATAAAGATCGACTGCCCGCGCGGACGTTCCTGCGAAAACTGCCGGATCGCCTCAAAGAAGGGCAAGCCTTCGATATCGCCGACCGTGCCGCCGATCTCGCAGAGCATGAAATCGACCTCTTCCTCGCCAATCGCAAGAAAGTCTTTGATTTCATTCGTGACGTGGGGAATGACCTGAATGGTTTTACCCAGATAGGCACCGCGCCGCTCTTTCTCCAGAACGTTGGAATAGATCCTGCCAGCCGAGACCGAGTCGGTCTTACGCGCCGACACGCCGGTAAATCGCTCATAATGCCCAAGATCGAGATCGGTTTCCGCCCCGTCATCGGTGACAAAAACCTCACCATGTTCAAAGGGGCTCATGGTGCCGGGATCGACGTTCAGATAGGGGTCAAGCTTGCGCAGACGCACAGTGTAGCCCCGTGCCTGCAAAAGCGCCCCCAGCGCCGCCGATGCCAGCCCCTTGCCGAGCGAAGAAACCACACCGCCGGTGATGAAGATGTATCGCGCCATCGAGGCCCCCGTGAATTATCAATAGCAGATTGCGGCCCGAATCTAGCGGGTATCACGGGACTAAAGTCATATCTGATTTATCCCGTGGCCGCAACGGACCGCAAGTTATGGTAAGGGGCAGCCGAGGCGGCCCCAAGTTATTGTATCAGTTATTGCCTGTATTCTGGGCAGCCGGTTCCTGCGCCGCCGGAGCCGCTTCGCCAGCCTCAGCAGGCGCCTGCGGGGCAGGGGTCTGGGCTGCCGGCGCGGGCGGCGTCACCGGTTGGCCAGCGCCCGGAACAACGGGCTGGCCCGCACCCGGGGGCGGCGTATAGCCGCCGATTCCGGGCAGTTCGCCTGCCGGCGCAGTTTCGGCCCCGCCAAGATCCAACTGATCCACGATCGAGCCGCTTGACGCATTTTTTGCAGCGATCAGGGTCAGGGTCATCGAGGTGATGATAAAGCCGATAGCAAAAATCCAGGTCAGTCGCGACAGCGCGTTGGCGGCCTGACGACCGGTCATCACACCGCCGCCACCCCCGCCAATGCCAAGGCCGCCGCCCTCGGACCGTTGCAACAGCACCACTCCGATCAGCAGGACGGCAAGGATCAGATGCACGGTAAGGACGACGTTTTCCACCACGGGGCCTTTCATTCAGCGACGCGCCTATCTAGTCACCTGGGCACGGGTTGGCAAGCGGGGGGAACCATGGGCGCGCTGATGATCCAGGGAACCGGGTCGAATGTGGGAAAATCGCTGCTGGTGGCGGGGCTGTGCCGCGCGGCTTTGCGGCGCGGGATCAGTGTTGTACCCTTCAAGCCCCAGAACATGTCGAACAACGCTGCCGTCACCCCTGATGGCGGAGAAATCGGCCGCGCACAGGCCTTACAGGCGCGGGCAGCCGGGCTTGCCCCTTCGGTCCACATGAACCCGGTCCTGCTGAAACCCGAGACTGACCGCGCTGCGCAGGTGGTGGTGCAAGGTCACGCCATGACCCGCGCCGCCGCCGCCGATTACGGCGCCCTGAAACAGCAACTGATGAATGCGGTTCTGGACAGCTTTTCCCGCCTGCGCAGCGCCCATGATCTGGTGCTGGTCGAAGGCGCCGGCAGTCCGGCCGAGGTCAACCTGCGTGCCCGGGATATCGCCAATATGGGCTTTGCCCGTGCTGCCGGCGTGCCTGTGGTTCTGGCCGGAGACATCGACCGCGGCGGCGTCATTGCCCAGATCATCGGCACTCAGGCGGTGATTGATCCTGAGGATGCGGCGATGATCCGCGGCTTTATCATTAACCGTTTTCGCGGGGATCCGTCGCTGTTTGACGAAGGCCGCCACTTTATCACTGAGCGCACGGGTTGGCCCGATCTTGGGCTTGTCCCCTGGTTTGCCGATGCCGCGCGCCTGCCCGCCGAGGACGCAGTGGATCTGCGTCGCGCCTCGGGGGCAGGGGGGCTGCATATCGCCTGTCCGATGCTGTCGCGTATCGCGAATTTCGACGATCTCGACCCGCTCACGGCCGAGCCGGGGGTGCGGTTGACCATGGTCCCGCCCGGTCAGGCCTTGCCGGGCGACGCTGATGTGGTGATCCTGCCCGGGACGAAATCGACGCGCGGCGATCTGGATTTCCTGCGGCAGCAAGGTTGGGATATCGACCTTGCTGCGCATCTGCGGCGTGGGGGGCGGGTGCTGGGGATATGCGGCGGCTATCAGATGCTTGGCCGCCGGATCCACGACCCTGATGGCTATGACGGCAGCCCCGGCAGCACCCAGGGGCTGGGACATCTGGACATCGAGACGCGTATGGCCCCGGAAAAGCGCCTGACCCGCAGCCGGGGGACCGCACTAGGCGCGCCTGTTGAAGGGTATGAAATCCACATGGGCCGAACCGAGGGACCGGATTGCGCCCGCCCCTTTGCCCATATTCCCGGCCCGGATGGGGCAGGCAGCCCGTGCGGCAGGGTCGCGGGTACCTATCTGCACGGGCTTTTTACCGGCGACGCCTTTCGTGCGGCATGGCTGGCGCAATTTGACGCAGTCTCGGCCCTGAATTACGGTGCCGGAGTCGATGACGTGCTCGACCGGCTGGCCGAGCACCTTGAGGCGCATCTGGATATCGACCGTCTGCTATCGTTTGCGCGTTAGAGGAGGCCGGTCAGAATACGCTCGGCCTCAGCCTTGCAGGGGGTAAGGCGGGTGCGATCCTCTCCGGGGAAGAAGCGAGCGCGAACGGCGGTCGGCATCGGTGCTGGTTCGGCAATGACGACACGAGGACCAAGCGTCTGATTCTCAAGCTGCCAGCTGCGAGCCAGCGCGATCTGCGCGGCCTTGGTCGCACCATAGCTGCCAAAGAATTTCTGCCCGGCGTATTTGTCGTCAAAGAACAGTGCCGTGCCCTTACGCGCGCGCAAAAGCGGCTCGATCAAACCGATCAGCCCGCGTGTCGTGACAAGGTTCATATCCACGGATTTCTGAAAATCCTTGCCGTCGATATGGCCCGCCGGGGACAGCGGCGCGGCGTGGATCGCAGTATGTGCCCAGAGATTTAGTCCGCCCCAACGCTCTGTCACTGCCTTGGCCATCTGTACCATGGCCTCGGGCTGACCAATATCCATGGGAGCCAGCGTGGCCGAACCGCCAGCCTTGCGGATACGGTCGTCCAGTTCTTCCAGCGCACCAGTCGTGCGGGCAACAGCCAGGATATGCCAGCCGCGAGCGGCAAGGGCTTCTGCCAAAGCGGCACCAAGGCCGCGCGAGGCGCCGGTGATCAGCGCGATTTTGTCATGCTCGGTCATGGCTGCCGATTTGGCACCGGCTGCGGGCGGGTGCAAGCCCCGGCATTCTGGCTGCGTCATTCTGGCCGCGCTTCCTGCTGTAATCGCGCCAGTGCCGACTGGCAGATACCCAGATCAAGCCATTGGCAACCCGAACAGATTCTCGCAAGATCCCGGGGTTGCAGACTGTCGACCGCGCGACCCTGTGCCTCGGCCCAGGTCATGCGCTGGCCGGGCCGGATACCAAGTGCCGCTGCATGGCGGCGGTCGAGCCTGCGAATGCGCTCATCGCCAAGGCAGCCCATGCCACGCCGCGAAGGGCAGGGCGCGCAGATCGAATCTGCCATTCCGGTGATCAATACAGGCGTCTGCGGATCAGCGCGCAGCCGGTCGCGCACAATGCTGTCCATATTGGCGGTGAACTCGGGCGAATAGCCGCTGCCCTGCCAGCCGATCGCACAAAGTACGTGATGGGGACGCAGCAGAACGGCCCCGGATGTGCTCCGGGGCCGTTTCGTATCTTTCTGCGTTTTGCCGCTCAGCGGGCGTCCAGCGGCTTGTAGTCGCGGCGCGGAGCACCGACGTAAAGCTGGCGCGGACGGCCGATCTTGTTCTGCGGATCGGCAATCATCTCTTTCCACTGCGAGATCCAGCCGACAGTCCGCGACAGCGCAAAGATCGGGGTGAACATCGAAGTCGGGAAACCAATAGCTTCGAGGATGATGCCCGAGTAGAAATCGACGTTCGGATAAAGCTTCTTGGCAACGAAATATTCGTCCTCAAGCGCGATCCGCTCAAGCTCTTTGGCAACCTGGAGGGTCGGGTTGTTGTGGATACCGAGCAGGTCCAGAACCTCGTCAGCCGATTCCTTCATTACCTTGGCCCGCGGGTCAAAGTTCTTATAGACCCGGTGACCAAAGCCCATCAGGCGGAACGGATCGTTCTTATCCTTGGCGCGGGCAAGGAATTCGGGGATCCGGTCGACAGTGCCGATCTGGCGCAGCATCTCAAGGCAGGCCTGGTTGGCGCCGCCATGTGCCGGCCCCCAGAGGCAAGCGATGCCTGCGGCGATACAGGCAAAGGGGTTCGCGCCCGAAGAGCCAGCCAGACGCACGGTCGAGGTCGAGGCGTTCTGTTCGTGATCCGCATGCAGGGTAAAGATGCGGTCCATAGCGCGCGCCAGCGCCGGGTCGACCTGATAGGGCTCGGCCGGGACCGAGAAGCACATGTGCAGGAAGTTGCTGGCGTAATCCAGCTCATTGCGCGGATAGACGAAGGGCTGGCCCAGCGAATATTTATAGGCCATCGCAGCGATGGTCGGAACCTTGGCAATCAGCCGGATCGAGGCGATCTCGCGCTGGACCGGGTCATTGATGTCGATCGAGTCGTGATAGAAGGCCGACATGGCCCCAACCACGCCCACCATGGTCGCCATCGGGTGGCTGTCGCGGCGGAAACCGCGGAAGAAATAGTGCATCTGTTCATGCACCATGGTGTGGCGGGTCACCCGGGTTTCAAAGTCAACGAGCTGGTCGCGGTTCGGCAGTTCACCGTAAAGCAGCAGGTAGCAGACTTCCAGGTAATGCGAATGCTCGGCCAGCTGCTCGATCGGATAGCCGCGATACCAAAGCTCACCCTTGTCGCCGTCGATATAGGTGATGGTCGAATCACAAGACGCAGTCGAGGTGAACCCGGGGTCATAGGTAAAGACGCCCGCTTCGCCATAGAGTTTGCGAATGTCGATGACGTCCGGCCCGGCGGTCGGGGAAAGGACTGCGAGATCGAAATCCTTGCCTCCCAGTTGCAGTTTCGCGGTTTTTCCTTCAGCCATTCCCAGTTCCTTTCACCTGTCGCCAGCCCACGGGCCGGGTGATGGGAGCGGGCCTTAGCCCGCCTGATCCTGCAGCCGGGCCAGCGTCTCTTCGCGGCCAAGTGCTAACATCATATCGAACACGCTGGGGGTTGAACTGCGGCCAGCGAGCGCCGCACGAAGCGGTGCCGCGATCTTGCCCAATCCCAGCCCGTGCGACTCGCCGATTTGCTTGGCTGCCGCTTCGAGTTCGTCACGGCTCCAGCTAGCATTCTGCACTGCGGCAGTCAATTCACTCAGTATACCACGGGATACAGAATCCAGCGCCGATGCGGCCTTTTCTTCGATCTCGACCGGACGATCAATCAGGGCGAAATGGGCCTGATCAAGCAGCGCGGGCAGGGTTTTTGCCTTGGCTTTCAATGCCTCAAGCGCCGGACGGATACGCGAAATCTGGCGCTCTTCCAACGGCGCAGCCCCAGTAGCTGCGAGGAAGGTCGCAATTTCGGCCAAAATATCATCGTCGCTCATCCGCGCGATATGCCAGCCGCTGACATGCTCAAGTTTCTTGAAGTCCAGCCGGGCAGGAGCCTTGCCAATCCCGTTGAGGTCGAACCATGCCTTGGCCTGCTCATCATCGAAAAGCTCGTCGTCGCCATGGCTCCAGCCAAGACGGGCAAGGTAATTGCGCATCGCCGCCGCTGGATAACCCATAGCCGCATATTCATGCAGACCGACCGCTCCGTGACGCTTGGACAATTTCTTGCCGTCAGGTCCATGGATCAGCGGAATATGGGCGAACACCGGGATCTGCCAGCCCATGCCCTGATAGATATGAATCTGCCGCGCAGCATTTGTCAGGTGATCATCGCCGCGGATAACATGGGTGACACCCATGTCATGGTCATCGACCACCACCGCCAGCATATAGGTGGGCGTCCCGTCCGAGCGCAGCAGGACCATGTCATCCAGCTGTTCATTGGCAAAGGTCACGTCGCCTTGCACAGCGTCATGAACCACAGTTTCTCCGCTGCGCGGCGCCTTTAGCCGAATGACATAGGGCTCATCAGGATGGGTCGCCGGATCCGCATCGCGCCAAGGCGAAAGAAACAGCGTCGAACGCCCTTCGGCCTTGGCTGCTTCGCGGAACTGCTCGATCTCTTCGACAGTCGAGAAACATTTATAGGCCGTCCCGTTTTCCAGCATTGCGCGGGCGACCTCAGCATGGCGTTCACGGCAGGCGAACTGGCTGGTCGGCTCACCATCCCAGTCCAGCCCCAGCCAGCGCAGACCTTCCAAGATCGCCTCAGTCGCCTCGGGTGTTGACCGCGCACGGTCGGTATCCTCGATCCGCAGCAGAAATTTCCCGCCCCGGCCACGGGCATAAAGCCAGTTGAAAAGTGCCGTTCGCGCGCCGCCGATATGCAGATAGCCGGTCGGAGAGGGGGCAAAGCGGGTCACAACAGGGGAGGAATCAATCATGCGAGGTCCGGTCGATCCAGAAAACAGGGATACTGGCTGCGTCGATTAACTCTTCTGAAAGAGTCGGCATGCCAATCTTGCCGTCACAGATACGCAAGTGATGCGACAAGGACAAGTTTTGGTGACGGAATCGGTAAAAACCTCCCTGATTGGCCTGCCGGTGGTCCGTAGGGAGCGGCTGGCATCGCAGAGCGCGGTACCAAGGCCTCCGGTCACGTTGCGTGCCGGGCTGCTACCCTGGATACCCTTTTGGCTGGCGCTTGGTATCGGCGGCTGGTTTCTGCTGCGCGATGAGCCCGGCCGCAAGTTCTACGCAGCGCTGGTGCTGATCGGGGGGATGAGCCTGCTTTTATCGCTTGCAGCGCCCAGATTGGCGGAAACAGGGCGCATCGGCTGGCCATGGGCCGACCGTTTGCGGCTTGTCGGGCTGGCGCTGTGCCTTATCACGCTAGGCGCCGGGCTGGCCGGGGGCAGGGCGCATATGGTCGCGGCTCCGGTGCTGGGGTTTCGTTATTATGGACCGGTCGAAGGTCGGGCAATCGGCATTGATCGCTCTTCCAGCGACCGCATCCGGCTGCTGCTTGACCGGGTAAGGCTGCATAAGGTGCCGCCAACCCGGACTCCGGAACGGGTGCGGGTCTCCCTGCATGATTACGAGACGTTGCCTGTGCCCGGGCAGCAGGTGATGCTGACCGCGCATCTTGCCCCGCCCGCAGGCCCGACTGAGCCTGGCGCTTTCGACTTTCGCCGCCTCGCCTGGTTCGAGCGGCTAGGGGCTGTTGGTTACGCCCGCACGCCGGTGCTGACCGTAGCACCTCCGGCTGGGGACGGGTTGCTCAGCATGCATCGGCTGCGGATGAACCTCGCGGAATCCATGCGCCAGAAAATCGGCGGACAGGCCGGAGCAGTAGCAGCGGCGTTGATGACTGGCGACCGCTCGGGAATCGCCGAGCAGACCAATCAGATCATGCGCGATTCGAACCTGTACCACATCATCTCGATCTCAGGCCTGCATATGAGTATGCTCGCGGGGTTCGTCTATGCCGGTCTTCGGCTTGTCGGCACCGCAATACAGGGTGCAACAGGGCTTCGGCCCGGCCCACTGCACAAGCTTGCCGCAGCCGGCGCGCTTACTGCAGCCGGGGTGTATCTTTGGCTGTCAGGTGGCGGTGTTGCGACCGAGCGCTCTTTCGTCATGGTCGCGGTAATGCTGCTCGCGATCATTGCAGACAGGCGTGCGGTTTCTTTGCGCACCGTCGCAGTCGCAGCGACTATAGTTCTGGTGGTGAAACCCGAGGCACTGACTGACCCCGGTTTTCAGATGAGTTTTGCCGCCACAGTCGCACTGATCCTTGTACATGAGCCGTGGCTGAAAGTTTCGCCACACCTGACTTGGTGGACAAGGCCAATCCTGATGCTTGTCGTCTCATCGCTGGTAGCAAGTCTCGCCACCGCACCGATTGCTGCTGCCCATTTCGGCCGAATGACCCAGTACGGATTGCTTGCAAATATGCTTGTTGTGCCGGTCGTTGGAGTACTGGTCATGCCCGGTGGTGTCATGGCGGCTCTGCTCGCACCTATCGGACTGGCGCAGCCAGCACTGTGGTTGATGGGTGTCGGTACAAGTTGGATGCTGATGATCGCTCAATGGATCGCTGACTTGCGTGGAGCAGTGATGCTGATCCCGGCGGCACCAAACTCGGTCCTGCCGGTCATGGCCATAGGTGCAGTGTTGGTGACACTTGGTCC
>Ga0182743_1000380_pt1 | contig 58125 bp, 44 predicted proteins | sample eDN3rd30CKraftOP_FD_128522 | JGI IMG/M metagenome (GOLD analysis project Ga0182743, IMG submission 128522) | Enriched Organic Plus compost microbial communities from Emeryville, California, USA - eDNA 3rd pass 30_C Kraft OP (version 2) (version 2) ... | reverse complement strand
TCAGCCTGTGGAGAGGAAGGCTCTGGCCGCACTCGCAAGAGCGCGGTGAAACCGGCCTCTACGAAGCAGGAAGTCAGCTTTGAGCCTGTTTAGGCAGGTTTGAGTAGGTATGACAGAACGGTGGGCTAGCTTGCGATCAATCAATTCATGGTGATTCAGGCTATCATTGACCAATTTAATCTTTCATGGTTTGACTATGCTCCCCGAGCACTCAAAAGCACTTACTCAATGTCTTGAACGTATTGCCAAGGATCTGGTTCCTGGGGCTGCGCCTGCGGTTGTTCTTGAACGTCCCAAAGTGGCCGCCCATGGAGATTTGGCAACCAACATTGCCATGCAACTTGCCAAGGCTGCGGGAATGCGACCACGCGACCTCGCTCAATCCTTCATTGAACGACTGCAACAGGATGAGCAGGTAAGACTACTGATAGCATCGGCAGAGATCGCAGGCCCTGGATTCATTAATTTCCGCTTGTCGCAAGCGGCGGTGCTTGCTGTTCTCGACGCGATCAAGGAGCGTGGCGAGCGTTACGGCTATGCGCAACCACGTGGCGAGAAGGTCATGGTTGAATTCGTTTCTGCCAATCCCACGGGTCCGTTGCATGTAGGTCATGCCCGTCAGGCCGCACTGGGTGATGCGCTTTGCAGGCTCTTTAGTGCCATTGGTTACGACGTGACCCGAGAGTTCTACTACAACGATGCGGGTAACCAGATCAATAACCTCGCCATCAGCGTACAGGCTAGAGCAAAAGGGATCGATCCTTCAGATCCCGCTTATCCGGCCGATGGTTACAGGGGTGACTACATCGTTGACATTGCCAATGACTTCAAGGCGGGTAAGACAGTTCAGGCCAGTGATGGTGAGCCGGTCACAGCGTCTGGAAATATCGATGACCTTGAGGACATCCGTAGGTTCGCGGTGACTTACCTGCGCCATGAGCAAGATCTGGATCTGAAGGCTTTCGGACTGACTTTTGACAATTACTACCTTGAAAGCTCACTGTACGCCGATGGCCGGGTCCAGGCAGTTGTAGATCGTCTGACAGAGAAAGGACATACCTATGAGAAGGACGGCGCACTGTGGCTCAGAACAACGGAGCTCGGCACCGGTGATGACAAAGACCGTGTGATGCGCAAGAGCGATGGCAGCTACACGTACTTTGTGCCAGATGTTGCATATCACGTGAGCAAGTGGGAACGAGGTTTTCATAAGGCCATCAACATCCAGGGCAGTGACCATCACGGTACGGTTGCACGCGTACGAGCAGGTCTGCAAGGCATGGACCTGGGTATCCCCAAGGAATTTCCGGAGTATGTGCTGCACAAGATGGTCAAGGTGATGCGCGGCAATGAGGAGGTCAAGATCTCCAAGCGCGCAGGAAGTTATGTGACACTAAGGGATCTGATTGACTGGGTCGGTCGGGATGCCGTAAGGTTTTTCTTGATTCAGCGCCGGGCAGATACGGAGTTTGTGTTTGATATTGATCTGGCGCTTTCACAGTCAGATGAAAACCCGGTGTATTACGTCCAGTATGCTCACGCTAGAATCTGTTCGATGTTGCAGCAGTCGGGTGAGTCCGAGGCAGATATCAAGGCCGCTGGGTCGGGTCTGCTGGTCGCACCCACTGAACAGGCATTGATGAAGCGCCTGGCGGAGTTTCCTGGACTGGTACAACAGGCAGCCGTGGAACTGTCACCTCATCTGGTGGCTTTCTGGCTGCGTGAATGTGCTTCGGATTTTCATGCGTGGTACAACGCTGAAAGGGTTCTGGTTGATGACAAAGCCCTGAAGTTGGCCAGATTGCGGCTTGCGGACGCAACCCGGCAAGTGCTGGCCAATGGTCTGGATTTGCTGGGTGTTAGCGCACCGCAAAGGATGTAAGATAAGGCCACTATGGCGAGACAGAAACGTTCTTCGGGCTCTTCTGGCAGCACCTTCTATGGGATATTGATCGGGCTGGTGCTGGGCTTGGCAGCTGCAGCTGCTGTGGCCTACTTTGTCATGTCCTCGCCAATGCCATTTGTGGATAAAGCCAGTCGCGAGCCTCCCCGGGTTAACCTCGATCCAAAGACGGCTCCGGATCCGAACAGGGGGCTTGCTGCTGGCGTGACAGAAAGCAAGCCAGGACAACAGGCAACTGCCCCAGCACCGAGCAAGGATGAGCTCGGTGCCTTGATTGCGACCTTGCCGCTGGATAAGGGTACAGGTGCACCTCCACCGCTGCCGGCGCCGCCCAAGCAATCAGCGACAACGACGCAGCAAACAGTGTCCAAGCCAGCAGCTGAGGATGGTCGGGCTTACTATCTTCAGGTCGGGGCTTTCAGGGTCCTTGAGGATGCTGAGGCACTCCAGGCACGGATGGTATTAATGGGACTGCCGGTGCAGATCCAGCGTGCCGAAGTGAATGGTGCTTTGGTTAACAGGGTTCGTGTCGGTCCGTATACCAAGCTGGATGATATGAACAAAGTCCGAGCACAGCTGTCACAAGAGAACATACAGTCAAATGTGGTTCGTCAGTGACTGTCTTTGCAACATGCCATGTAGGGCAATTTGGAAGGAGCTTTATTTTGAAACTGTTCGTTAAACTTTTTGCGGTGGCTGCCATGGCCGTCTCAGCTACGGTTGCAGTTGCCCAGGAAAAATACGTTCACGTCAATCCACCCCAGCCGACAGAGCCTGGGAAGATTGAGGTTGTGGAGTTCTTTTCTTACGGTTGTCCACACTGTGCCGTTATGGAGCCGATGGTGGTCGAATGGAAAAAAGACCTTCCGGGCAATGTGGTGTACACGGCAGTTCCTGTTGCCTATAACGCGGGCATGAAGCCATTGCAGCAGCTTTACTACACGCTTGAGGCACTTGGCCGTACGGATCTGCACCCCAAGGTGTTTGATGCAATCCACAACCAGGGCAAAAGGATTTTCACAAAGGAAGCGATTATTGACTGGGTAGCTGCTGAGGGAGTGGACAAAGCAACCGTAGCCTCGACAATGGACTCATTCGGCGTAAATTCGAAAACTGCCAGGGCTGACCAGATGGTCAAAGGATATGGAGTCCGTGGCACGCCATCCTTTGCTGTGGCCGGCCGCTATATGACCTCGCCAACAGAAGCTGGTGGCTATAAGCAAACTCTGGAGGTTGTTTCAGATCTCATCAAGCAAGCCTCCGGGTCGTAAGCATCGATAGTTTTGTGCGAACTTAAAGGATCTGTTAAAGAAAAAGCCCATGTCAAATGGGCTTTTTTTGGGGCCGGAAAAGTTTCAGGACACTCAACCGGGAATTTTTGCCAGTGCCTGGTCAATGTCTTGGATGATGTCGTCGACATTTTCCAGGCCGATATGCAACCTGATCAAGGCTTTTTCGTGTTCTTTCCAGTAGCTATGGTTTTTCAGGGTGTTTGTGTTGACCCACTGCACCAGTGACTCGAATCCTCCCCAGGAAAACCCGATCCCAAAAAGCTGCAAAGCATCAACAAAAACACGGGCAGCCTCCGGGGAACAGTTCAGTGAAACACTGAGCAACCCATTGGCACCACCTCCGCAGTCCCTTTTCCAGAGCTCATGACCAGGATCTTTGTGCCAGGCAGGGAAATAGATGCGACTGACTTTGGGGTGTTTGTCCAGATACTCGCATACCTTGAGGGCACTCTGGGTATGGTGGGCGAGCCTGACACCCATTGTCTTGACACCGCGTAAAGCCAGCCAGACATCATCGGCACTGACACTGTTGCCAACGGCGTATTGGGTCACATTGATGTTTTGAGCCAGGTCTTCCCGGTTAGTAACGATTGCGCCCAGCATGACATCGGAGTGCCCGTTGATGTACTTTGTACCAGCGATAACTGAAATGTCAGCACCAAGACGCAGAGGCTCATAAAAGCCTGTACCCCAAGTGTTGTCGATGGCCAGGATCAGGTTATGTGCTTTCGCAATCCTTGCGATGGCTGGTACATCCATCATCTGCATGAGCAGCGAACCCGGCGACTCAATGTAGATCATCTTGGTATTCGGACGGATCAAGCCTGTAGGATCCTCGTCCGAAGCAAAGAAGGTCACCTCGATGTTCAGGCGCTTGAGCAAAGTGTCATTCATGATCCTGACAGGACCGTAGACATTGTCAGAAACCAGTACATGGTCTCCCGCACTCAGTACGCTCATGAATGTCAGGTGAATAGCTGCCAGCCCGGAAGGATTGAGCAAGCAATACGTGCCCTGTTCCATCATGTTGATGACGCGCTCCAGGGCCCGGTGCGTTTCCAGGCCTGAAATGCCATAGCTGACAAGGCGCTCACCTTTGCTCTTTCTTGCCATGACATCATCGAGCACATCCAGGTTCTTGAACCGAACGGTACTGGTTCTGTAGGCAGGCAGACTGACAGGCGCTATGCCGGTGTTTTCGTCAAAAGGCGCACTGTCAGCGTGTAGGATGCGGGTATGCAAGTGGTTTTCGTTCATACGGTCTTGAAAAGATAAATGCCATCAGGGCTCAAAGTTCTCTGTAGTTTTCCAGCAAAGTACAGGGCGTTGAGGTGGGCAATGGCCTCTCCCATGGCAAACGTTGTCTGGTGCGTATCAAGCTTGCGCTTGAACAGCACAGGTAGGATATCAAAAGCAGACTTTGGCGACTCCAGGCATGCTTTGATTACTTCATCAAAACGTTCCTGATGGTGTTCATGCTGCTGTGAGATCCGTTCGTGCAGTCCGATAAAAGGCCTGCCATGAGAGGGTAGCACTAAAGTATCTTCAGGTACATGGCTGTAGTTTGAAAGTGAATCAAGGTACAGCTTCAGGGGATTGGCTTCGGGTTCAAAGTTAGGGACGCTGACATTGGTCGAGATCCTGGGCAAGATCATGTCACCTGAAATAAGGACCTTCTTGTCGGCGCAAAAGAAAGACATATGTTCGGGGGAATGGCCGTATCCGACTATGGCTTGCCAGTTATGGCCGCCGATATTGATCAAGTCTCCATTCAGGATCCTGACATACTTTCTCGGAACCTCGGGCACCAGGGTGACGTAGTAGGATTTGCGAGCACGGATTTCTTCCAGTGTCTGCGGGTTACGCAGTCCGTGTCTGGAGAAGTGGTCTACAGTTGCCTGCCCACCGTTGCCTGAACCGCCTTCGGGTGTGGTCCAGAAACAGGCGGTCATATAGTCAGTCATACTGACCCACAAGGGGACGTTCCAGCGCTTACAGAGCCAGTGGGCCAGGCCAATGTGGTCTGGGTGCATATGGGTGACCACGACCCTGAGTACGGGCAGGCCCTGCAGTTCGTTTGCAAAGACTTGTTCCCAGAGATCCTTGACTTCATCTCGCGTGATTCCGCAATCAACAATTGTCCAGCCATCCTGACCATCAATGTTGTCGCGCAATAGCCATAGGTTGATATGGTCAAGCGCAAAGGGCAGTGGCATCTTGATCCAACGCACGCCAGGGGCCAGTTCGATACTGTGACCAGGCTCGGGTAATTGATCACCTAATGGGTATGTCAACTTGTGTTCCTGCGGATTCATGAGGGCATCACTCCAAGGTTCGGCATTGTTCTTCGGACATCATATACGGGCGCGCTTGAGCGTGCCAAAGATGGCTGTCCTTTATGGCGGAATTGTCAGCAGATAGCGTCAGAATCGAAACGTCAGACCATGTTCAGTCTCAACGGTTTTTGAACATGGTCAAGATCTGCTCTGACAATGGCTATGCATTGTTTAGGCGTGGCGAACCCAGTGCCAAGACGTTTTGTAGGTATGCGTTCCGGGGGTTGGAAGCATTTTTAACAATGCTGGTTGCAACAGAGATGGCAGGACGGCATTTGCTGCTCGCTGGTTGGCAACAGTTCGTATTTAAAGACTTGTCGCGTACCGGGTCAGCAAAAGTGCAATAAAAACAAGGCTGATCCGGTACGCCATGATCAGTCTTTAACGACTGGCTGCAGCTGGTTGTCCTTTGGTCAGGGCAAGGTAACGGCTGGTGTTTGCCGGGTTGGAAAATTTCACTTCGAGCTCCATGATGCCCAACGTTGCCGGGTCAAGCTGCAACTTGACACGATTGCCATCGGCATCTTGGCCACGGACTTTATAGCAACCGTCATCGATGCTCAGGCGCTGGACCGAGATCCCGAACTGTTCCACATGGGTATATACCTGTTCTCTTGGCTGCCATTGGTTCATGGGCACGTTGCAATCGTCATCTGCAAAAGCAGCGGTCGATACCATCAGGGTTGTCAAAAGTGCAAGAGCGGAAAAACGTGTTTTCATTTCAGAACTCCTTTGTTGTCGGTATGGAAAGAATGCACTCTTAAAATGAAAACAACCTGAACCAACTCAAAAAAAATTTTCAGGTTGTGTTCAGGTTCGAGTGCCATGCTCCTGTCAGAGCCAAGGCAGGATCCTGTTGCGCTGAAGGCTCGGTCAGGAATTCCAGGTTGAACATTTAAAGGGCGGCAATCTGTGCGAATTTTGCTGGTAGAAGATGACTCGGTTCTGGGTGCTGCTGTCAGGGACCAGATTGTGAGCGATGGCCATAGTGTGGACTGGGTGCAGCGTATTGATGCGGCACAAAGCGCCCTGGCCAACGTGACTTATGACCTGATCCTGCTGGATCTGATGCTGCCAGATGGCAAAGGCCTGTCCTTATTGCAGAGTTTTAGGGCGCAGGGCCAGACAACCCCGGTGATCATCCTGACGGCACTTGATCAGATCTCTGACCGGATAGTGGGGCTGAATGCAGGGGCAGATGACTATCTGACCAAACCTTTTGACTTGTCTGAGCTTTCGGCAAGGATCGGTGCAGTGTCCAGACGATATAGCGGGAATCCCAGTCCTGTCCTGAGCATTGGAACGATCCAAGTCGACAGGGCCATGCGGCGAGTGATGCGCGATGGCAAGCCTGTCACATTGACTGCGCGGGAGTGGGTATTGCTTGAGGCTTTTCTTGCACGCCCAGGACAATTGCTGTCCAAGTCCCAACTAGAGGACAAACTCTACGCGTTTGATTCCGAAATCGAAAGCAACACGATCGAGGTGTACGTCAGCCGTTTACGCAAAAAGCTTGGTGCATGGCTGATCGAGACCGAACGTGGTCTGGGCTACCGTCTCGGCACACCAGGAAAATCCATATGAACCAGCCATGTTTGCCGAGTTGCCATGGAACCGATAACTCATCCTCGACTATCTGAAACACAACATCCAAGCCTGCAAAAACGACTTGGCCTGTGGCTTGGCATTCTGTTGACAGTGACCTGGGTTGTGGCTGCTGTCATCACAGCTGTCGTTGCCCGTCATGAAATCGACCGCGTGTTTGATTCTTCATTACAGGAAACTGCACAGCGGCTCTTGCCACTGGCGGTCGCAGAAGTATTGGGGCGTGATCAGGGGCAATTGTCCCTTCGGCTTTCCGACATCAGGGATCATGACGAGCTGATTACCTATATTGTGCGTGATGAAAAAGGCAATGTCTTATTGCAGTCGCATGATGCAGATCCGAAGATATTCCCAGCGTGGAGTGGTGTCGGGTTTGAAAGGACTATCACACATCTGTTTTATAACGAAGAAGCATTGCAGGGGACAGTAAGAATCACGGTTGCAGAATTCTTGAAGCACCGGGATTCGATTGCCTATGAAATTCAAATGGCACTTGGCCTGCCGATACTGCTGATGTTGCCCATTGCAATGGTTGGCATTGTGCTGATTGTTCGCAACAGCTTGTCACCCCTGCGGCAATTCCGAGACCGCTTGGTCAACCGTGATGAGCGTGATTTGGAGCTTATCCCTATGGATAATCTTCCTGCTGAAGTCATGCCACTGGCAACGTCGCTAAATGACTTGCTGCAGAGACTGGCCAAGGCGTTCGAATCTGAGCGCAGCTTCACCGCCAATGCAGCCCATGAATTGCGAACACCGCTGGCAGGCGCAATTGCCCAAGCGCAGCGGTTGCGCGCAGAAGTTGCTGATCCTGCGGTCATTGCCAGGACAACGGAGCTGGAACGCACGCTCAAGCGCATGACCCGGTTGTCAGAAAGCCTGATGCAACTCTCGCGTGCACAGGCGGGCCAGGTCAGGGTGGCCCAGCGGGTTGATGTTTGCCCGCTCTTGCAGATACTGACAGATGACCTGCAACGGCTGCACCCAGGCGCGAGTATTCATCTTCAGATGCCGAGCGTTCCTGTTCACTCTGACATAAACCCCGATATCTTTGCGATCATGTACCGCAACTTGCTTGAAAACGCGATCCGCCATGGAAGTACAAGCGGGGACATTGATGTCATTTTGAGCGATGATGGCTTGTTGACGGTGGCCAATGAGTCCGAAGTCGTTGCGCCGGACGCTCTCTCTCGCCTGACGCAACGATTCGAGCGTGGACAATCCGCTAGCGAAGGCAGCGGTCTTGGTCTGGCGATTGTGAATGCCATCGCACAGAGAATTGGTTCAGAACTGATTTTGCGTTCGCCTCGTAGCGGTTCGACATCAGGGTTTGAAGCATCGATTCGGATTTCTGGGGTTGCACGACTAAGTTGAATAGACACGACCGGAAGACTTGCTTTTTGCGGATCGCAATCCAGGGGACATGAGTGAGCCAGCATGACGTGAACGGCAGCAGCCATGATGTTTCTTTTGGGGCAGGGCAATCACGTGTGTCCGGCTACTCGTTTCCTGTTGAGGCCGCAAGGGTTCCTGATGGACTTAAAGCTTCGGATGGATTGAATGCGCAGCAGGTGGCTCAGCAACGTGACCTTTTCGGATCCAACGACATCATTGTTCAGAAAGAAAACCATTGGACGGCGGTCGTACGCGATACCGTGCGTGACCCGATGCTCTGGTTTCTGGCCGCATCGGCGAGTCTGTTTGGTGCATTGGGACATGTGGGTGAGTCCCTGATTCTGTTGCTTGCGATTGTTCCCTTGATGGGGATGGATTTCTATCTACATCGGCGTACTGCAGCCTCATCAGCAGGGCTTGCGAGTCGGATGGCAAGCGTTGCAACAGTATTGCGGGACGGGCAGTGGCAGCAGGTTCCTAGCCAGGATCTGGTGCCTGGCGATCTGGTCAAGGTCACAGCAGGTGAGTATTTTCCTGCAGATGGCGTTTTGGTGGATGGTGAGAATTTGCAAAGTGATGAATCCACGTTGACTGGGGAAGCCATGCCCGTCCAGAAACAGCCCGTGCGCTTGGCAACATCAAGCGAGACCCTGCCACAGATGGTCACGCATTTTTCTTGGGTATGGGCTGGGACAAGATTGCTGGCGGGTCTTGCTACGATGCGCGTCATCAACACGGGGGCTGACACCAGCTATGGGGAAATTGTCCGGTCCTCAGCGTCTTTGGACCGTGAATCAACCCCTCTGCAAAAAGCAATTGCGAGGCTGGTGGTGGTTCTTTTGGGAGTTACCGTGGTTGTTTGTGCACTGCTGGCGCTGATCCGGGTCTGGCAGGGCTATGGGTGGATCGATGCATTGTTAAGTGCAGTCACACTCGCGGTGGCGGCCATACCTGAAGAGTTTCCAGTCGTGTATACATTTTTCCTGGGGGCGGGGGTGTACCGTCTGTCGCGTCAGAAGGCTCTCGTGCGTCAGGCTGTCGCTGTCGAGAATATCGGGCGAACCAGTTGCATCTTGTCAGACAAGACCGGAACCATCACGTATGGTTCGCTGATTCTGGCTGAGCAGATAGCAGCTCTGCCCCAGCCTCGCTTGCCGTTATCAGAGGGTCTCGTGCTGCAGGATGTTGACCCTGAAGCGCCCCCGCCTCTAGAAGTTGCTGCGCTGGCAGCCAGAGCCGGGAGTTCCGACCCTCTTGATGTGATCCTTCACCACAGTGCACGAGATCTGCCAGATATGGCCATACGGGCAGTGTTTCCGTTTACAGAGGCACGGAGGCGTGAGACATTGGTTCGGGTCGCTGAGGATGGGCTTGTGCGTTCCTTCACCAAAGGTGCTCCTGAGACAATCATTGCCTTGTGCAACATGTCGGAGTATGAGCAAACGCTTTGGTTAGACACCGTCAAAACACAGGCCACTCTTGGACGAAAAGTCATCGCTTGTGCCTGGGCGGATATGGATCCAGCAATATGGTCACAACCAAGGGGAGACACTGACGATGCCGATGAACCCGAGCAGGGGTTCCGTTTCTCAGGGTTGCTGGCTTTTGAAGACCCTGTACGCGAAGGGGTGAGCGATGCTGTCGCACGTTGTCTGCAGGCAGGGATCCGGGTCATCATGGTGACGGGGGATCATCCAGACACGGCCAATGCCATCGCACGGTCAATCGGCTTGGGTTGTGGCGCACCAAACACTGTGGCTTTGCGGCCAGAAGATGATCCGGCTGCGGTCCTGTCTGGTCAGATCCGGGTTGATGTCGTGGCCAGGGCCAAGCCCGCACAGAAACTGGCGCTGGTCAAAGCGTTGCAAACCCAGGGCGAACTGGTCGCTGTAACCGGAGATGGTGTCAATGATGTTCCTGCCCTTCGTCAGGCCGATATTGGCATTGCCATGGGCGCCCGAGGAACACAGAGTGCCAGAGAGATAGCGCAGGTGGTATTGCTTGATGACAATTTCAAGACGATTGTCCAGGCGATAGCCCAGGGGCATGATCTGTTTTGTAACCTGCGGTTGGCGTTTGCTTACTTGCTACTGATACACATCCCATTGGTGACATGTGCAGCGATTGTGCCTTTTCTAGGATTGCCACTACTTCTTTTGCCGGTACACATTGTCTGGCTGGAACTGATCATTCATCCGACAGCTATGCTTGCGTTCCAGGAGAGCTCAAAGACAACGGAGCTACCAAGGGTCAGCAAGCATCGTACAGCAACCTTTTTTTCAGGGAATCTCTGGGCTGCCATTATTGTCCTGGGGAGCCTGGTTGTGGTCGGCATCCTTGCCGGATACCTTGTCGGGTTACATGGCGCAGACCACGCAATAGTCCATGCGCGCTCAGTCGCAATTTCAATGCTGATCGTCTCAAGTGCGGGCTTTACCGCAGGTCTAACGCGATTGCAGGGGCGTACAAGCAAGTTTCTGGTTGCTGCGACATTGTCATCCCTCGTGTTGTGCATCGAGATACCTGCGCTGGGTGCGCTGTTAGGGCTTGAGCCATTGCACTGGGATGATTGGATGGCAATCGTTTCAATGTTGGTCGTAACGGTAGCGTTGAGTGCAAAACTGGCCAAGGAGCTGATCAAGGCGTCTTGATACCGCTGGATCCAAAATGCCTTGGCTGAGCTTAACCTTGGTTCCAAGAGGGGATGATGCTGCAGGTCGTTGTTTAAAGACTATGATGAGAGCAGGCAAGTGTTGCAGGTGCGTTTCCATCCCAAGTGGGACCACAAGGCGAAGAAACTGGCTTTTCTGGTAGTGCTGTTGCCTTGCCAGAGATCAACGACATCATTGCACAGGGGGATCGTAACTTCAGAACGGTCCAGTCAGACCTGGCTCTATTTCCTGATGCTTCACGTGAGGCGGTCACTCCTTGACGGCAGCAATAGGCCCGTGGACGACACTGTGCAGAGTCGCTCATCGCGGGAAGGTCAGTGAATAAAAATTAAGACTTCGGGAATGATTTGTTAGAACAAGTTTTTACGCGTACATTTGGAATACATTGCGGTATGTGTTTCAGGAGTGGAGTTACCGCATTTAAGAAGGGGGGCTGAAATGTTCGAAGTTCTGGTTTATCTGTTTCATAACTATTACACCCCCGATGCCTGCCCTTCTGCTGATGTATTGGCAAAACGGCTGGCTGCTGCAGGTTTTGAGCACGAGGACATCAATCAGGCGTTGGGGTGGCTGCTTGGGCTTGCTGAGTCAATTGAAGAGTGCGCCGATATGTCCAATGCCGAAAGCACCGGGTCAAGGGTGTATACGGATATGGAGCAGCAGCAGTTGGGTACCGAAGCCATCGGCTTTGTCACTTTTCTGGAAAACACCGGGGTGCTTTCTGCACCAGTGCGTGAAATCGTGATTGAGCGTGCAATGGCATGCCAGGAGTCTCCACTGTCAGTGGAGACTATCAAGACAATCGCGTTGATGGTCTTGTGGAGTCAGGAGGCGGAAGTCGACCGGCTTATATTGGAAGAATTGTTGCGTCATGATGGGGAGTTTCCGACACACTGACTGGTATGCCTGATGTTTTCCAGGACGTGAATTCCGTGAAGTACGTGGGACGTTTTGCGCCTAGCCCGAGTGGGCCGTTACATGAGGGGTCGCTGGTAGCGGCTTTGGCCAGCTATCTGGATGCGAGGGCTCATCGTGGGCAGTGGTTGATCCGGATTGAGGATCTGGATGTGCCGCGCAATATGCCGGGGGCCGACAGAATGATCCTGCAGCAATTGCAACAACTCGGCATGTACAGTGATCAACCGGTCTTGTATCAGACCTCCAGACTTGAGGCTTATCAACAGGCATTCGACGAACTGGACCGCAGGGGGTTGATTTACCCGTGTTGTTGCACACGTCGTGAAATTGCCGATTCCGTGCTGGAGCGTCATGGAAAGTTCCCTCAGGGGGAACGGCCTTATCCTGGCACCTGCAGGAATGGGCTCAAGGCTGGCAGAGCAGCCTTGTCGTGGCGGATCAAGGTTTCGCAAGGGGTGGCTTGCTTTGAAGACCGGTGGTATGGTTCTCAGTCACAGGATGTACAGGCTGTGGTGGGGGATTTTGTGCTTCGCAGGGCAGATGGGATGTGGGCCTATCAGTTTGCAGTGGTTCTCGATGATGCGTGGCAAGGCGTAACTGATGTGGTCCGTGGCTCAGACCTGCTGGGTAGTACAGCCCGGCAGATCATGCTTGGCGAGTTGCTGGGGCTGCCCAAGTTGCGTTACATGCATATTCCTGTTTTGATTGATGCATCTGGCAGGAAACTGTCCAAGCAGAATGGAGCCCCGGCGGTTGATAGTTCAAGACCGCTTGAGGTGTTGGAAAAAGCCTGGCGAAATCTAGGGTTTGAGTCTTTTGGTGCAAAGGATGTGGAAGGTTTTTATGCCGGTGCAATAGAGCGCTGGTCCAAGGCCATGCACATATTCCGACTTGCGCCAGACTGATCTGCGCCCGTATTATCGCCGCTGGAATCGCAAGTAGCGCCTTCAGGATCTGAATGACCAAAGCACTTATCATCGCAGAAAAGCCCTCAGTGGCGTTGGACATCTCCCGGGCATTGGGGGGGTTTACCCGTGAGGGGGATTACTTTGAGAGTGACCAGTATGTCCTGGCTTCCAGCGTCGGACATTTGCTGAGCCTGGTCGCGCCCAATGATCCCGTCAAGGGTAAGTGGAGTTTTACCCATCTGCCCGTGATTCCACCGGAATTTGAGCTAAGCCCGACGGACAAGAAAGCTGCAGAGCGACTCAAGTTGCTGGTTCGGCTGATTAAACGCAAGGATGTGGATCGGCTGATCAATGCCTGCGACGCTGGACGTGAAGGAGAGCTGATCTTCAGATACATCCAGCAATATGCCGGAGTAAAAAAGCCTGTTCAAAGGCTGTGGCTGCAATCGATGACCAAGGATGCCATCCGTGAGGCGTTCGAGAATTTACGTCCGGACGAGGCTTTAAAGCCACTTGAGGCAGCAGCACGCTCACGGGCAGAGGCAGACTGGCTGGTTGGCATTAATGGCACACGGGCCATGACAGCTTTCAACAGTAAAGACGGGGGGTTTTTTAAAACCCCTGTCGGACGTGTGCAGACACCAACCCTGGCGATTGTCTCGGAGCGCGAACGGCGCATCAAGGAATTTGTACCTAGGGACTTTTGGGAAGTCAGAGCCACGTTTGTAGCGGCAGCAGGGATTTATGAAGGAAAGTGGTTTGATCCATCCTTCGTCAAGGACCCTCTGGATCCAGAAAAACGCGATACCAGGCTCTGGAGCGAAGCAGCAGCCAAGACGATTGAAGCTGCATGCCGGGATCAGCGTGCGACGGTCACGGAGGAATCAAAGCCCAGCAGCCAGTTGTCGCCCTTACTGTTTGACTTGACATCTTTGCAGCGGGAAGCCAACAGCAGGTTCGGGTTTTCTGCCAAGACGACACTGGCGCTGGCTCAAACCCTGTATGAGAGGCATAAGGCACTGACCTATCCGAGGACGGATTCCCGCTATTTGCCAGAGGACTACATCAATACCGTCAAGGACACGATGGCCGTCATTGCTGAAGGCCAGTCTCCGGTGCTCACGGGTCTGAACCAGCATGCGTCCAAGGTTATTGAAAACGGGTGGGTTCGCAAGAACAAGCGTGTCTTTGACAACAAGAAAGTGTCGGATCACTTTGCGATCATCCCGACCATGCAGATCCCCAAGGAATTGAGCGACGCGGAGCGCAAGCTCTATGAAATGGTGCTCAAGCGATTCTTGGCGGTGTTTTTCCCTGCCGCTGAGTACCGGGTGACCACGCGAATCACCCATGTCCTGACCTACAAGTTCAGAACAGAGGGTAAGGTCTTGATTTCACCGGGATGGCTGGCCATCTACGGACGTGAACAACAGGATGAGGATGCTTCGCTGGTACCGGTTGAGCAAGGTGAGACGGTCCTGACCGAGACCGTTGACTCTGTGGCCATGACAACCAAGCCGCCTCCACGCTACACGGAAGCAACTTTGTTGTCAGCCATGGAGGGGGCGGGTAAGCTGGTGGATGATGAAGAACTGCGCGAAGCCATGTCAGAGCGTGGTCTGGGCACACCGGCAACACGCGCAGCCATCATCGAAGGCTTGTTGAATGAAGGGTATTTGCGTCGAGAAGGGCGTGAACTCGTGCCTACAGCCAAGGCTAGACAACTGATGACTTTGTTGCATGGCCTGAACGTTTCGGAGTTGACCTCACCAGAGTTGACAGGAGAATGGGAGCACAAACTCAAGCAGATTGAACAAGGTAAGCTCAATCGCAAGGAGTTTATGCGCGAGATTGCCCAGATGACCCAGGTGATCGTCAAACGGGCTAAAGAGTATGACCGCGATACTGTACCAGGAGAATATGTGACCCTGAGTACCCCGTGCCCGAAATGCTCTGGTGTTGTGAAAGAGAACTACCGCCGGTTTGGTTGTACAAACTGCGATTTTTCCATTACCAAGCATCCAGGCGGCCGGACATTCGAGCAGTCCGAGGTCGAGGCTTTGTTGCGTGATCGTCAGATCGGTCCGCTTCAGGGCTTTATCAGCAAGATGGGCAGGCCGTTTTCTGCCATCCTCAGGCTTGACGATGACTTTAAGCTTGAGTTCGATTTCGGACAGAAAGAAGATGACGATGACACACCGGTCGACTTTTCCGGGCAGGAGCCCTTGGGGCCGTGCCCCAAATGCGGTGGAAAGGTCTTCGAGCATGGCATGAGCTATGTTTGTGAGAACTCCGTTTCTGCTGAAAAAACATGCGACTTCCGAACCGGCAAGATCATTCTCCAGCAGGAAATCCCTCCAGCACAGATCACCAAGCTGCTGGAGACTGGCAAGACAGATTTGTTCGATGGATTTGTATCCAGCAGAACCAACCGCAAATTTAAGGCTTTTCTTGTGTGCGACGCACAAGGTAAAGTTGGGTTTGAATTTGAAGCCAAGGCTGCAAGAACGAGTTCTGCATCTAAGACGGCAGGAACTTCGGGTTCTGTAGCCAAGAAGGCGGCCAAAAAGGTGGCTGCAAAGAAATCGACCAGAAAATCGGCATCAAAGGCAGTAAGCTGATGGTGCGAGAATGTTTTCAGGCCGAGGGGCCGGTTCTTCTTCAAAGGGAACTGGTTGGTAGAGACAAAAACTGCAGTAGGTAACCTAAGTGAGTACTCATTCCACTGTTGTTAAACGAATTACCGTTCCTCAGTTGCGCTCGTTCAAAGGCCACCGCAAGATCGTATCTTTGACGGCCTATAGCAGTGTCATGGCCCAACTGATGGATGAGTATCTAGACTTCATTCTGATTGGTGACTCAACTGCCATGGTTGCGTATGGGTTGCCAAATACCTTGTCTTTCACCATTGAGCAGGTTGCTGCCCATACCGCCGCGGTGGTCAGGGCGACACAAAGGGCATGCGTGATCGCCGACATGCCTTTTGGCAGCTATCATGAGTCACCCCAGCAGGCGTTTAAGAACGCAGCATACCTGCTTGCCCATGGTGGAGCTGACGCCGTCAAGCTTGAGGGCGGTGCCGTGATGGCCCCCACCATCGAATTTCTTGTTCAACGTGGGATCCCCGTGCTTGCACATATTGGTTTGATGCCCCAGCATGTCAACAACATGGGAGGTTTCAAAGCCCAGGGCATGGATGAAAAAGCTGCCAAGCAGATCAAGGATGATGCCCTGGCTGTCCAGCAGGCCGGCGCATTTGGTGTCGTCATCGAAGGGGTCGCACATAATGTGGCAGCTGAAATCACGGGAATGCTGGAAATTCCAACGATTGGGATTGGCGCATCGGCAGCATGTGATGGACAGATTCTGGTTACAGAAGACATGCTGGGCATGAATGGAACCAAGGTGCCTAAATTTGTTAAACGTTATGCTGACCTTGATGTGCAGATCAAGAAGGCAGTCGAACGTTATTGCGACGAAGTCCGCGCCGGGGTGTTCCCCGACATGAGTCACTGCTTTGGTGTGAAGCGCAATGGCAACTAGGCAGAAAGGTCTGTCTCAGGAACCAAAACCATCCATTCAGAAAAAACCGTCTGCCTCTGCCACGGATGGCAGTGCAGGCGTCATCTGGCATGAGGTCAAGCGATCCAGGTTGCACGGCAATGGCGTTTTTGCGCGCCGGAAGATCCCGGCCGGAACCCGCATCCTGGAGTATTTGGGCAAGCGCATCACAAGCGACGAAGCCGACAGGGCTGAGCCGTCTGATCCCGACAATCCTTTCCATACCTTCTTCTTCATGCTGAGTTCGGGCATGATCATTGATGGCGGCCAGCAAGGCAACGATGCCCGCTGGATCAATCACAGCTGTGAGCCGAACTGTGAGACCGAGGAAGATGACGACAGGGTCTTTGTGGTCGCAATGAGGGATATTGCCAGAGGTGAAGAACTGACGTTCGACTATGGTCTTGTGATCGATGCACGCAAGACGGCCAAGCTCAAGGCTCAATATGCTTGCTTGTGCGGTACGCCCAGCTGCCGTGGAACCATGCTGGCCCTGTCCAAGCGAGCTATTCGAGAACAGAAAAAGCGCCAGAAGCGCGACCAACAAGCCACATAGAGCTGATTGGAGCAGGAGCGGGGTGTTGCCGCTTGTGCCCGATGTCTATACAAGCAGCCACCAGGCCGTTGCCAATGCGGCCAAGATGGCGGCCGTCGACCATGTCCGTAGCTTGAAGACCCAGACGGGCAAAGACAGGTGTTTGAGCAACAAGGCATCGCAAAGCCACTGAAGTACGAAGCCAGCCATGATGAGCAACAGGCCAATGTCTGCTGGCATGAGGGCATTGGCACCTATCCAGCCAATGATTGCGGGTACGGCGCTCAAGAGGAACAACACAGTCCGTACGGCTGATGCCGGTTGGGTGGCTGCCATGCCCCACCAAGCCGCCCCTGCAAAAGATAGAATCACAGCTCCGAATGTGTTGAGCAAGAACAGCGTTATGACCGGGATCAGGTTGATCGGAAGCACCGGCGAAGTTGCGAGCAGCCAGAAAAATGCCACGATGGCCAAGCTTGTTGCCAAAGCAGCCTTGGGAATACTGGGGTCCTGTCTGTCAGGCTGGTTCATGAAAATCGCTCCAGTTTGTAGCTGTCAGTGAAGTAAGAAACGAATGATATGACATTGAGTCCGATTCCAATCAAAGTCCTTTCTCAAGGATTGCATGAAATGCGAGCCATGGCACTGCAGGCACTCATGGTGACTGGTTCAGAGGAGAAAGTCAGGGCTGTACGCAACATAGATCCAGATGCTGAAGTGAAACCTGGAAACCGTTACCTTCCCCAGTCGGAGGTTCCTGGCAGGCCTGCACAGCCAGAATTGGTGAGTCCGTCCAGGCTCAAGCACAGAGGGGTACAGAATCCCGAAGGGCGGGCCGTTTTGCTGCATGCCTTGGCGCATATCGAATTCAATGCCATCAACCTGGCGCTGGACATCATGTGGCGCTTTGAAGGCATGCCAGATCAGTTCTACAGAGACTGGTTGCGTGTGGCGTATGACGAAGCCCTTCACTTTGAGCTGCTGTGCCAACATCTGGCGACTCTTGGCCATGCATATGGGGATTTTCCTGCACACAACGGGCTCTGGGAGATGGCCGTGAAAACTTCGGAGGATTTGCTAGGGCGTCTGGCCATGGTGCCGAGAACCATGGAGGCAAGAGGGCTCGATGTTTCACCGCAGATCAGGGACAAGCTCAAGCAAGCCGGTGACCTGAAAGCTGCAGAAATCCTGGAAATCATCTTGCGTGACGAGATTGGCCATGTGGCCATTGGCAACAAGTGGTATCACTGGTGCTGCCAACAGCGTGGACTGGATCCACTGGAAGTTGATGATCAACTTGCGCAGCGCTATGACGCTCCGACACTCAGGGGACCGCTCAATCTGCAAGCCCGCAGGGCGGCGGGATTTGAAGAAGCCGAGCTTGCGCTATTGCAAGCCCGGCAACAGTCTTGATCAGGCGACGGCTTTGGCGGCAGGTGTTACTGCTTCTGCGCCATGGACCATGGCATAGCGGTTGATGGCACTCAACACGGCCTTGAAGGAGGCTGTGACAATGTCAGCATCAACCCCGACACCAAAACCAGGTAAGTCGTTGCCAATCTTGACTTCGATGTAGCAAGCAGCACGGGTTTCAGTTCCGGTGCCAATTGCATGTTCGTGGTAGTCGACGATACGAACAGGCAAGTTCAGACTGTTCACAAAGGCAGAGATCGCACCATCGCCTTCACCGTGCAGTACCCTGCGCTCACCGTTGATTTCGAATTCACTTTCGATAGCGAACGATTTGCCTTCGCCGGCAGATGGATCACCCGCGATGCGATGCTTGATGAGTTTCCAGGGTTGGTCCAGGGTGAGATACTCTTTTGAGAAGATGGCATAAACATCGCCAGATGTAACTTCACGACCCGTTTCGTCAGTGACACGCTGGATGGCGCGGCTGAACTCGATTTGCAAGCGTCGTGGCAATACCAGGCCATGCTCATGTTCGAGCAAATAGGAAACACCGCCTTTGCCGGACTGGCTGTTCACGCGAATTACGGCATCGTAAGTACGGCCAAGGTCTGCCGGGTCGATCGGCAAGTACGGAACCTCCCAGACGGCATCGCGCTTTTGCTGTGCGAACCCTTTCTTGATAGCGTCTTGGTGAGAGCCAGAGAACGCTGTGAAGACGAGGTCGCCCACATAGGGATGACGTGGGTGCACTGGAAGTTGGTTGCAGTATTCAACGCAGCGGCGCACTTCATCGATGTCCGAGAAATCCAACCCTGGGTGGATACCTTGCGTATAGAGGTTCAAGGCCAAGGTGACGATGTCTACGTTGCCGGTCCTTTCACCATTGCCAAAAAGGCAGCCTTCTACCCGGTCAGCACCTGCCATCACGGCAAACTCGGCAGCAGCAACTGCTGTACCGCGGTCGTTGTGTGGGTGGACACTCAAGGTGATGCAATCGCGCTTGTTCAAGCGGGTGTGCATGAATTCAACCTGGTCAGCATAGAGGTTCGGGGTTGTGGCCTCAATGGTGGCTGGCAAGTTGAATACGATTTTTTTCGCGGGGGTTGGTTTCCAGATCTCGGTAACAGCGTTACACACTTCCAAGGCAAATTCAGGCTCGGTGGTACTGAAAACCTCAGGCGAGTACTCATAGTACCAATCGGTTTCTGGGTACTTGGCCATGTTTTCCATGACACACTTGGTCCCTTCGATGGCAATTTGTTTGACCTCTTCCTTGGTCATGTTGAAGACGATCTTGCGAAACGCTGGTGCACAGGCGTTGTAGAGGTGAACCATCGCTTTTTTGGCACCCGCCGCAGCCTCAACGGTGCGCTCGATCAATTCTGGCCTGGACTGGGTCAGGACGATGATGGTGACATCATCAGGGATGAGTTTTTCGTCAACCAGCTTGCGAACAAAATCAAAGTCCGTTTGAGAGGCAGAAGGGAAACCGACCTCAATTTCCTTGAAACCGATTTTGACGAGCATTTCAAAGAAGCGCATCTTGCGTGCAACGCTCATGGGCTCGATCAGGGACTGGTTTCCATCACGCAAGTCGGTGCTCATCCAGATTGGTGGCCGGGTGATGCGCTTGGAAGGCCATGTGCGCTCGGAGAAGTCGCGGTCGAAGGGTTTGAACGGGACGTATTTTTTGGACGGGTCGGTCAACATGGTTTTCTCTCTCTCGCCCCAGATACCGGGGCCAATGCACAGATGGTTTTAAAACGAGAATTGGGATTTGATTGCGCAGGTGCACGACAAATACCGCTGCACCGCATGGGTGTGGCACGAGGCTGCCGGACTTGCCACGGGGCACTAGGCCCGGCAACCGATCGGTAGTAGTAGGGATAGGGAGATGAGGCTGAGGGATGCAAACACAGAACCCGCGCACTGCTGAGTGTGCTGGTGACGAGTCGAACCGGACAGCGTGGCTGTCTGGCATGTCATGACTGTCGATGGGTTGTGGAATGTGTTCATGTCACTAGAAAAACACATTTTTCAGAAAAAAGCAAGAGGAACTTCGGAGACATTCCGCCTGGTTGCATGCGCAATGCTGCATGGTTGCTGCGTCTTGATTGAGCAAAAGGGATTCCACGGTCATGGTGAAACAGCAGTCAGGTTGTGCAATTACAACGAAGGCTCATTGCGCTGGGTGCCTCTGCGATTCATGTTTTCCTGTAAAGACAAGGGGTTGGGATTGCGCCAATCTGGCTCTGCATCTGGATTGCCGTGATGGACATGCGATGCAGCTGCTGCATTGGCAAGCGCCTCGTCAATGGCGTTGATCTGGGCTTTGGCCATGGCGAGTTTGCGAACCCGACCGCTTTTAAGTTCTCTGCGTGTGGCCTGCAAATCCCCGACCATCAATGGGTCGGCCGTTTCGTCCCAGACCCATTTGAGGACTTCAAGTGCATCAACAGACAACTGTGCCGTCAGTCTCTGGACATCGGCAACAGGGACAAGTATCGATTTTGAACGTTTCGTGCTTTTCAGGAGCCATCCGCGAAGCAATGACAAGATGATAAGTGAAACGATGGCAACAACACCCCACCAGAGGTAGGGATTGACGACATTCAGGATTTTCACGACCTCAGGGCCAAGGGACTTAAGTCCGTCGTAACTGATGCGCACACCTAACTGCAGGATCGTGGTTGAGATCCAGTACCAGATCACAATGGCGAGAACGATTGTGATTCCTTGGCGCACCCATGTAGGCATCAGGAGGCGGGAAAGGGTTGCGTTAATGTTCTTGATGTCCTGGCGTGAATTTTTGGCTTGCATAAGGGTACATTTCAGGGATGGCTTAAGCGAGCATTTCAGGGATGGCTTAAGCGAGTTGCTTGGCAGCTTCCTGACCAAGCACTTGTAACACCCCAATAGTGTATTGGACAAATGTATGTAGAATGTGACCGGAATGTTGAATTATTTGAGTTTCGGTCTGTTGGGGCAAGGCATTTCTCCCTTGAGGCCCATTGGAGATCAGCCTGTTCCCAATCGCTGGATCGAAGCCAGTCGTCTTGCAATCAAGGCAGCAGGAAATTGTGCAGGCGTTTTAAAAAGCAAAGCCTGCTTGGAATCCAATCCAGATGCGTCAATATCTTCTTTGTGCCATGAAATACCTGACCTGCATGAACCTCATGGTTATTGGTTCTGTCGGGCACAGCCGAGGCTGGACTGGCACCGAACCGTTTGCGTCCTAGATTGACGGGAAAGTGCAATATGGGTCGTCCGTCACTTGAGCTTCGCATGGGTCAGCAACTGACGCTGACCCCGGCACTGCAGCAATCTATCCGCTTATTGCAGTTGTCCACGCTGGACCTTGAGGCTGAAATTGCCAAGGCATTGTCAGAAAATCCGATGCTTGAGACCGCAGATGAATTTCCTGCCGAGCCGGTACAGGAGGATCAGCCCAAGGTCAGTGAGATTGAGTCCGACTTCCAGCGCGATTCCCTGGTTGCAGATAATGTGGTTGCGAGAACCTCCAACGACAGAGAGGATGAGCAGCCCGATATTCCGGAGACTGCCCAGCAGACGACGCTCAGGGATTATCTTTTGCAGCAGTTGGGCTCCTTGCGGTTGTCAAGGCGAGACTCTGCGCTGGTTGCCTTGTTGATTGAGGATCTGGATGATGACGGCTTCCTGGAGTCTTCGCTTGAGGAGATCCATGGCATGCTGGATCCCGACTTGGAAATCGAGCTGCAAGAGTTGCAGATCGCCTTGACCTTGCTGCAGTCGTTTGATCCCCCGGGAGTAGGGGCAAGAAGCCTCCCGGAATGCCTTTTACTGCAATTAAGGCAGCCGGACCTGGATGTCTTGACCATGTTCAAGGATGATCAGGTGCTTGGAATTGCCAGAAAGGTTTGCGAGTCGTATCTGGAGATGTTGGCTGCTGGTCAGTTAAACCGAATTTGTGAGCTTTTGGGTTGCACATTGCCTCAGCTTCAACAGGCATACGCTGGAATTCGCAGGCTCGATCCAAAGCCAGGGAGTCGCTGGAACAAGCCAGCAGCAGACTATGCAATACCGGATGTCATTGCTCGAAAGAAAAAAAGTGGATGGCAGATCGAGTTGAACGAAGCCATCATGCCCAGGCTCAGGGTCAATGATGTCTATGCCAGAATGCTTGGATCTTCTCGAAGTTCTGAGTACGCCGCTTTGCAGGGGCAATTGCAGGAAGCTCGATGGTTGATTCGTAATGTATCGCAGAGATTTGAGACCATCCTGCGCGTATCTCAGGCGATTGCCAGCCATCAGAAAGATTTTTTTGACCAAGGCTGGGTTGCACTTCGTCCGTTGACCTTGCGTGATATTTCAGCTGAGCTCGGGCTGCATGAGTCGACAGTATCGCGGGCGACGACACAGAAATACATGCTGACACCATTTGGAACCATAGAGCTGAAGCGTTTCTTTGTGGGGGGGCTCAGTACCGAAGGTGGTGAATCGACATCTGCAATTGCTGTGCAGACCAAGATCAGGGAATTCATTCAGGCAGAAAACCCTGTCAAGCCGTTGTCAGATGCGCAGCTTGTGAAGATGTTGCAGTCGCAGGGTATTACCATTGCCCGTCGTACGGTAGCGAAATACCGTGAGCAGATGAGGATTCCAACGGCCAGCTTGCGTAAATCACAGGCTGGGTTGTCTTAGGACAATTGAAGGCAGCTCAAGCTCATGCGCCTGAAGCCGTTGGGTCGTAGTTGTTGGCGGGACAAAGTCGATGCTTGCCCCACGCCTTGTTGGGCGTGCAATATTTTTCGCGGGCACTTTGCTGGCAGCCAGGCCTGCTGAAGAAGCCCACGGAGTCACAAGCCTTGATGGCTTGCTCCAAAGCGGTCTCCCACGATGTGTTGGCTGACCCTTGTGGTTGCTGCTGTTGCGCCAATCTGGCAATCGGATCATCCGCCATGGATGGCGAGCCTTGCGTGATGTCGATGGTTGCAACATCGCCAGTGTCGGTGGGCAGGCCGCTTCCTGCCTGGTTCAAGATGTCTTCGATCGTAATTACGCGATCACCAATGGCAAGAGAAACCATCGGATCCAGGTTGGAGTCAAACAATGAAACGGCCTGGACTTCCCACATGGGTTGAATAAATTTCTCAGGGATGCCCAATTGTCCATTGGTCAGTGGCTGTGGTGCTTCAGGCGCAAGAGGCCTTCCGCTTGGGTCCAGAACGACCGAGTTTTCCTTGCTGGATGTGTTGGTGCGGGTAGCGGCATCCACGACAGGGGCTTGCCTTACGAGCCAATTACCTACAGCAACACCTGCAAGAGCTGAACCGCCCATGCATATTACGAGGAAAACTATTAGAAATCGCCAGGACATATCATTTCTCGTTTGCTAGGGCCTCCACAGCAACAATATTCGCTATCAGACCTGATCAAATACCTTACCACCGTGTTCACGCATTGTGTGAAACTGGATATCCGGATAGCGTTCCTGGGCTACTCTTAACTGAGCCACTGATGTGGCTAGGAAGGCAGGCGCATCAACGACATCGTAGGCAATGTTGGCCATATTAGCATCCAGGAACTTGCGCAGTTCTTTAGGGTCTTTGGCGCTCACCCAGCGTGCAAGATTGTAGCGTGACGGCATCATCCTGGCTTCGACGCCATATTCTGTCTTGAGACGATGGGCGACAACCTCAAACTGCAAGACACCGACTGCGCCAAGTAGCAGTGCCCCACCAGCAACGACTGGGCGGAACACCTGAATGGCACCTTCTTCTCCCAGTTGGGTCAGTCCGGTCCGCAACTGCTTGGTTCGCAACGGATCTTTAACCTCGACACCCTGGAAAAGCTCAGGGGCAAAGAAAGGCAATCCTGTGAAATGCAGGGATTCGCCTTCGGTCAAGACATCACCAAGGTGCAGCATGCCATGGTTTGGGATGCCGATGATGTCGCCAGCCACGGCGTCCTCCACCAGTTCCCGACGCTGGGACAGGAATGAGACTACGTTGTTTGGACGGATTTCTTTGCCGGTGCGGCTGATGCGCAGTTTCATGCCTCTGGTAAAACGGCCGGAACTGACACGGACGAATGCCACCCGGTCGCGGTGCGCCGGATCCATGTTCGCCTGCACTTTGAATACCATGCCCGTAAACTTGGGCTCATCTGGTTCAACCGTTCTTTCTATGGCAGTTCTTGGCCCAGGAGGGGGGGCGAGTTCAACCAGTGCATCCAGAACTTCCTGGACACCGAAGTTATTGATGGCTGAACCAAAAAGTACAGGTGTTTGCTTGCCATCCAGGAAAGCCTGGCGGTCGAGTTCCGGAGAGGCATCTTTGATCAGTGCGATCTCTTCCAGTGCCTGAGGCCAGGTTTCTGGAAACTTGCTGGCAATCTCAGGGTTGTCCAGACCTTCTATGACTGCAAGCGATGACTCGTCATGACGATCCATGCCTGCGCGAAACAGTCGCATGCGATCGTTGCGGATGTCGAAGACACCAGCAAACGTCCTGCCCATGCCGACAGGCCACGTCAGTGGTACGGCGTCCATCTTGAGGTGCGACTCGACCTCTGCAATGAGGTCAAGAGGTTGTTTGACCTCACGGTCAAACTTGTTGATGAAGGTGATGATCGGGGTATTGCGGGAGCGGCACACTTCGAGCAGGCGCAAGGTTTGCGGTTCGACGCCGTTTGCCCCATCAATGACCATGAGTGCCGCATCGACGGCTGTCAGCACACGATAAGTATCTTCCGAAAAATCTTGGTGTCCGGGCGTGTCAAGCAGGTTGATGACGCAGTCCTTGTATTCGATCTGCATCACTGATGAGGCCACGGAAATACCGCGTTGCTTCTCGATTTCCATCCAGTCGGATGCAGCATGTCGCGAAGCCTTACGGGCTTTGACGCTACCGGCGATCTGGATCGCACCTGCAAAAAGCAGTACTTTTTCAGTCAAGGTGGTTTTGCCAGCGTCCGGATGGGAGATAATGGCAAACGTGCGCCTGCGGCTGACTTCCTCTGCAATGGAGTTGTTGGACATTATTTTCTAATCCTGGATTCAGGCGTTTATTGGCAGCCGGATAACTGGGAACGGTTGGTGACCGACCTGATGCGGATCACATGCTGCTTGTGCCTGCAAGAAGGCTCAACGTGGAATGCTGGCTTTGAAGCCAACCAGAAATTCTAACATTGACCCGGTGCTCAGCCAGTGGTTGTGAAATTTTTGCCTGGGACAATCAGCGCTCGGTGATCGTCGAGCTGATTTTTTGAGCTATGGTTTTGATGTAAATCAAAATCGTTGCTAATGAATTTTTCGAATTGTCCGTAATACCCAAGTGAGAGTCGTTATCGTCAGGTGTTTTTGCATGGCATTGCTGGCGAATGGAATCGTTCCAGATGATCTGGCATCAAGGCTTTTATCTTGGAAACGCTGAAGCCATGGAAACATGTGATCATCACTGACATAGTGAAAGAAGAGACAAAAAGGACCATGCTCAGTTCCTTGAATCACTCGACCAGAGCCTGGCTGATTATCCTGGCGCTCGGGTTGCTGCTGGCTTGGCTGGTGCACGCACCGTTGGTTGCCAGCGGGTGGGCGGACTATCTCCCGCTGCATATCTCACTTGAGGTTTTTTCGCTTGCCATCGGCAGCATGATTTTTGCCGTGGCATGGAGCACACAGTCCTACGTGTCTACCGTTCGTTTGCTGATACTTGGGGTGTGTGCACTGGGCGTGTCCGTGCTTGATTTGCTGCACATGCTGTCCTTTAAGGGAATGCCGGATGTCGTGACACCCAGTGACCCTGAAAAAGCCATCAATTTCTGGTTGATAGCACGCAGTTTGCTTGCGGTTGGTCTGCTGGCTGCGGCATGGATCCCCCACCGCCTGGACTCCTGGCTTGCTGCAAGGTCGAAGTACGTCTGGCTTGCCATAAGCTTGTCCATTTCCCTCATTGCGGCAATTTGGTTCCTCTGGCTGCCAGAAGCTTTCCCCCGAACATTCATAGAGGGTGTAGGGCTGACAACATTCAAGCGAGCCTATGAATATGTCCTGATGGCCCTTTTTCTGCTTGCAGCCTTGGGCTTTTACTTGCATACCGCCCATTCCTGTGAACTGAACCCAGGAAACCTCCTGGCGGCCAGTGTTGTCTTTGCCATGAGCGAATTCCTGTTTACGCTTTATGGCGATGTGACGGACATCTATAACGTTCTTGGCCATGTCTACAAGATCGTGGGTTTTGTTTTCCTGTACAGGGCTGTGTTTCTCCAGGTGATCAAGCAGCCCTTTCATCAGCTTCAAGATGCCAAGACCAGACTGCAGTCCACGTTGGATACTTTGCCCGACATCCTGCTCGAAATCCGGGCCAATGGCACCATCCTGAAGATCCATTCCGGCCATGACAAGATCACCAATCTGCATCTGTTCAAACCAGGGGAGAACCTTGTTGACCTTTTGCCACACTCCAATATTAAGGATGGGCTTAAAGCCCTGGAATCGGCAGCTATCCTGGGGGTAGTGCGCAATATCGACTTTAATGTGCCGTCTTCGCAAGGTTGCCGTCATTTTGACCTTTCGATTTCATGCAAGCCAAGCGAAGGTGAGCCTACATTTCTGGTTTTGGCCAGGGAAATCACAGAACAGGTTCAGCAAAAGCAGCGTCTTGCGCTGGAGTCGCGAATCAACGCCCTGTTGTTGCATCTGGAGCAAAGCGAGCAGGCACGCGAAGAGAGGGTCTTTCTCCAGATGACCATTGATGGCTTGAGAGACATTCTGGCAAGTCAGGTGGCGTTTCTTTATCAGTACGATCCAACTGGTCGTATAGAGCATTCAACGGTCAGCATTCATGATTCGCAGTCTCAGAAGGCATTGACCGTAGAACTGCCTTTGCGCGTTTCCGAACTGCTCAAACCAAGGCTGGTCAACGATTTGCCAGAGCACGCATTGCACCTGGACTCGCAGTCACAAATATCTGTAAGACGGTTTGTTTCAGTGCCTGTCATTGAGTCTGACCAGTTAAAGGCAATCTTGGCTGTGGCCAACAAGCCGTCACCCTATTCGGAGCTGGACTTGCAAGCCATGGAAAGGGTGGCAGAGTTCCTGTGGCGCGGCATCAAGTTGCACAGGCAGGAATCGGCCATTACACAGTTGTCGACAGCACTTGGCCAAAGCCCATATCCCGTGATGATTACGGATACAAGTGCCCGTATCCTTTATGTAAACGAGGCTTTCAGCAGAGTCAGCGGGTATGGCCCTCTGGAAATCATTGGCAAAACACCCCATGTTATGAAGTCAGGGCTGACGCCTCCTGAGGTTTACGACGAAATGTGGGAAAAGATCAGTAGCGGTCAAACCTGGCAAGGCGAACTGATCAACCGCAAGAAGGATGGTACGGTCTATACAGAAAAAGCGATGATCTACCCGGTGCGCAACAGTGCGGGTGAAATAACCAACTATGTTGCCCATAAAGAAGACATCACCTTGCAACGGGAGGTGGAAAAACGGATTCACCAACTGGCCAACTACGACCAGTTGACAGGCCTTGCCAATAGGGAAGTGCTTGAGGAAAGGCTAAAGCAATTGGTTGAACGGGGTTCAGAATCAGAGTTGCCCGTGACGGTACTATGGCTGGATCTGGACAACTTCAAGGCTATCAACGACACCTTGGGGCATGAGGCAGGCAACCTGTTGCTGGTGAAGGTCTCCAACCGTCTGCGGCATGAACTTGGTGAGCATGTCATGTTGTCCAGGGTCTCGGGCGATGGCTTTGTGGCGCTTCTGACCCACACTGACCAGCATGCTGCAGCATTGCAGGCCCGCCAGTTGCTGGACGCCTTGCAAAAGCCGGTCAATCTTTACGATCGTCAAATAGCCATTGGTGCTTCCATCGGTATGTCCATCTTCCCCGGGGATGCAGATACCGTGACAGGGCTCTTGATGAATGCGGAAACGGCCATGTACCGCGTCAAGATGGAAGGACGCAATGGGTTGCGCTTTTATTCTCATGACATGCAGGAACACTCATTGAGGGCGTTGGAGATCGCAAGTGCCTTGAAACAGGCCGACATGGACAAAGAGTTCCACATGGTCTATCAGCCGCAGATATCACTGGAGGACAACAGTTTTGTTGGTGCTGAAGCCTTGATCCGCTGGAACCATCCGGTCTGGGGGACTGTTTCTCCTGGCGAGTTCATTCCCATCGCTGAGCAGAGCGGGCACATCCTGGAAATCGGCCGATGGGTGCTCAAGCACGTGACCCAGCAAATCAGGCTGTGGCGAGACCGCGGGCTGGGTGACTTCAGTGTTGCTGTTAACCTGTCTGCCCTGCAGTTTGTCCAGGGTGATATGGTCAAGAACATCATTGAGACAGTGGCTAGGGCCAACATACCCCCAGGATGCATCGAAGTGGAGTTGACCGAGTCGGTGGCGTTGAACAACCCGCTTGCCGCCGGTCAGGCGATCAGCGCGTTGCGTCGTGCCGGTTTTTCTGTATCGATCGATGATTTTGGTACGGGCTACTCGTCCATGGGCTACCTCAAGCGGTTTGCAGTGGACAAGATCAAGATCGACCAGTCATTTATCCGAGAATTGGCGACCAGTGAGGATGACAAAGCGATCGTGAGCGCTATCGTACAAATGGCGCATAGCCTGGGCATGAAAACCATTGCTGAGGGTGTTGAAACAGCGCAGCAGTTGGAGATTCTCAAGACCAAAGGCTGCGACCAGGTCCAGGGCTACTTCTTTAGCCGTCCGCTGAAGGCGGATGATTTTGAGCGTTTTGTTCGGTATTACCAGCAGATGACTGCATAGCATGAGGGCTTGTCTTTCTTTACCCAGCTAAGGGCCTGATTCAAACCAGAAAGGTTTTTGAATGGTGATTCCAGCTTGTCTTTGTAGCATAGGCAAGCAAAAGCCAATGCGGTACTCTTTGCACAGTATAAAAACTTCAGGAAGGCGTACCCATGTCCCAGTTTCCTTTGATATCGGTTTCGGAACTCAAGCAACTGCTTGCCAAGGATTGCGAAGATATTCTGATCCTGGACTGCAGCCATGACCTGGTTGATGCAGGCCTTGGACAGCGAGAATATGAGAAGGCTCATTTGCCAGGGGCTGTGTTTGTGCCCATGGATGAGGTGATGAGTGGCATCAAGACCGGAACCAATGGCAGGCATCCTTTGCCCGAGCGCCAACAAGTTGTCGATTTCATGCAATCACATGGTGCCAATGACACCACATTGGTGATCGTCTATGACCGCTCTCAGGGTTTGTATGCAAGCCGGGTCTGGTGGACTTTGCGTTGGCTCGGTCATGCTGACGTCAAGGTTCTTGATGGTGGTCTGCAGGCGTGGCAGGCCGCGGGCCAGGCTGTTTCGCAAGATTTGCCAGCTTCCAAAACCAGAGGAAATTTCAGTGAGCGTCCCAGCCTTGCCAGTCTGGTGACGTTTGAAGATGTCATGGCCAACTTGGAGACCAGACAACGGTTGGTTGTTGATGCAAGAGCTCATGATCGATTCCGAGGAGAAAATGAAACCCTGGATCCTGTGGGCGGGCACATTCCTGGGGCAGTCAACAGGCCTTTCAAGTTCAACCTGAATGAAGATGGCACTTTCAAGGACGGCGCAAAACTTGCTTCTGAGTTTGCCGATCTTGTGGGCTCCCGGCGTGGAAATGATTTAATTATGCAGTGTGGTTCGGGCGTCTCAGCATGCCACAACCTGCTTGCCTTGGTGGTGGCAGGAATGGGCGATGCCCCACTTTATGTTGGCTCCTGGAGTGAGTGGTGTTCCAGGCCTGGCGCACCAATTGCTAGGGGAGACTGAATTGGTTCTGGCAACCAGCGTACCTGGAGCTATGGTAGGCCTTGCCAAACAGAAGCTGACTTTCTTTTTTCTTGTAATTTGACGGTTTAACTCATGACAACCCCATATTTCTTTACACCTGGTACCAGTCCGTTGCTGATTTCAATTCCGCATATGGGACAAGAACTGCCAGAAGACATCAAGCAGCGAATGACACCGATTGCGCATCAGGTTCCTGATACCGACTGGCACCTGGATATCCTGTATGACTTCGCCAAGGAAATGGGCGCCTCGTTGCTGCACGCCCGTTATTCACGCTATGTCGTGGACCTGAACCGTCCTCCTACGGATGACAACCTGTATCCAGGGCAGACCAAGACAGGCCTGTTTCCTGAGTACACTTTCCGTGGCGAGCCGCTTTACCTCGAAGGGCAGGGTGTGACCGAAGAGGAAAAAGCACAGCGATTGGAAAAATACTGGAACCCCTATCATGCACGCTTGCAGCAGGCATTGAAGGAAATCCGTGACCAGCATGGTTATGTGCTGCTCTGGGAAGGACACTCAATTGCTAGCGTGTTGCCGCGGTTGTTCCCTGGCAAGCTGCCTGACCTGAACATCGGTACTGCCGATGGCAAGGCATGTGCTCCTCATCTGTTGCAGGCTGTTGAGGACTCACTCAAGGACTGTCCTTACACCTGGGTAGCGAACGGTCGTTTCAAGGGGGGCCACATCACGCGCCAGTATGGTGACCCGGCAAATGGTATTCATGCTATCCAGCTTGAAATGTGCCAGTGCACATACATGAACGAAGACTATCCTTTTGAATACCGAAAAGAGGTTGCAGACAAGGTGAAACCTTGGGTAAAAGGAATGGTTGAGGCGGCTTTCAATGCGCTGACTAAAAAATAAACAGGAGGAGCAACTGATGCGTGCGAAGGTGCTGCTGACGAGTCCGATCCATCCCAAGTATCAGAAAGAACTGGAAAAGAAAGTTGAAGTCGTTGTAGCACCAGATACCTCTGCCGATGCCTTGCGCAATGCAATTCGTGATTGCGACGGAGTGATCGTTCGCACGCATCTGCCTCCAGACATCTTTGACCATGCCCCCAAGCTCAGGGCGGTTGTGCGCCATGGTGTTGGGCTGGATCTTATCCCGCTTGAGCAGGCTACGGCCCGCAAGATTCCGGTGGCTAATCTTCCCGGTGCCAATACGATTGCAGTTGTGGAATACGCGTTGGCCGCCATATTCCTGATAAGGCGAAATCTTGCGCTTTATGACAGGACATTGCGTGAAAAGGGTTGGCAACCAGCGAAACAGTTGTCTAACGATGCAATTGAACTGGCCGCAAGTACCTGTGGCATCATCGGCATGGGTTCGATTGGCACCCGGCTGGCAAGATACCTCCATGCTCTGGAGATGAAGGTGATCGGCCTGACTCGCAGGCCGCAGACCATGCCTGATTTTGTCGAGGCTGTCAGCAAGGAAGAACTGCTCAGCCGTTCTGACATCATCGTACTGGCTTGCCCCCACAATGCTGAAACACATCACATGATTGATGCCCAGGCAATTTCTTTCTTCAAGCCTGGGGCGGCAATCATCAATGTCGCCCGAGGACCGGTGATAGATACTGCTGCCTTGATCGACGGTTTGCGCAACGGCAAGGTTGGCGCTGCAGTGCTTGACGTGCACGAACCGCCAATCCTGAGTGGAAAAGAAGAAATCTTCAACTGCCCCAATACTTGGCTGACACCTCATGTGGCGGGAATTACTGCCTCCAGCATGGAGACTCTAAGCCGCCAGAGCGTCGAGACCTTGTTAGCTTTGCTCGATGGTCAGCGTCCCGGCAATGTCGTAAATCCGCAGGTTTTCGATTAAAAGATTGTCAGCAGGGTCTCAGTCAAGGGATCTTGGTTGTCTTGTCGTACAACAAGCTGGTTCCTGTCCGCATTCCGAGGGCAATTCCATGAAAATAGTGCAGATCAAGGCTTTTCCGGTATCTTTTCCTGTCCCTGTCGAGCATTCCGTGACGCTTGGTATTGGTCGGACTGTCAAGCGGGACGCTGTTCTAGTCAAGGTACTGACCGATGATGGTTTGATAGGCTGGGGTGAGGCACACCACGGGCGTTGTCCAGGTGCTATCGCCAAGTTGATCGACACGACCTTGTCAGAACTGGTGGTGGGAATGCCCGCCATGGATGTGGTCGGCGTCTGGAACAAGGTAGACCGGATGCAACTGGCAAGCCATGGTATGGGTGCTGCTGCAGCGATGGCATTGAGTGGCCTGGACATGGCATTGTGGGATATCCGCTGCCAGATTGCGGGTTGGCCTTTGTATCGCATGCTTGGAGGCGAACGCAGGCCTATCAAGGCGTATGCAGGTGGTATTTCCCTTGGATGGCAGCCAGAGCAGGCTTTGGCAGAGGAAGCCTTGCGTCATGTTGAGGATGGCTACCGTGCCTTGAAGTTGCGTATGGGCGATACACCGGTTAAGGATATTGCCAGGGTTCGGGCTGTGCGCAAGGCTGTTGGTGATGACATTGATTTGCTGGTGGACGCGAACACCAGCTATACCATGGAGACGGCCAGACGGGTTCTGCCAGCATTTGACGAGTGTGGTGTGGTCTGGTTGGAGGAACCATTTCCTGCATATGCCAGAGACGCTTACCGCGAGCTGGCGGCACTTAGCCCAATTGCTCTGGCTGCAGGAGAAAACCATTTCACGCGCTATGAGTTCCAGTCACTGCTACAGGATGAATGTGTGGGGTACGTACAGCCTGATCTGTCAAAGACTGGCGGTATTACAGAAACCATGCGCATCGCAGCCATGGCCAGTGCGCGAAGGATTTCGGTCAACCCACATACTTCGCTGACAGTACTTAACATGGCGGCCAGCATTCACTTGCTCAGTGCAGTCGACAATCCTGGATATTTCGAGGCTGATGTCACGAGCCTCAATCCATTTCGTGATCAGCTGGGCGACAAGCCGGCATTTGTTCTGGATGCCCAAGGGTTTGTGATGCCATATGAGGGCATTGGTCTTGGCATCGCAGTGGATGAGGAGTTTGTGTTGGGGCATCCTTTGATTGAGGGGCCTTGCTATGTCTGAACTGGTGCTCAAGGATCTTCTGCAGGCGCTAAGCGAAGCAAAGGTGCTTCATGGAGTACAGATCGGGGAACGTTACCGTACTGATTGGTCTTATGCTCAGAGTGTGGATCCACTGGCTGTGGTTCGGGCAGAATGCACTGAGGATGTGGCTGAGGCATTGAAGATCTGCCATCAACGGCATCATCCTGTAACGGTACAGGGAGGCATGACGGGGCTGGTTGGCGGCTCTCAGGCTCGGACCAATGATGTGGTCATCAGTCTGGAGAAACTGAACGGCATTGAGGAAATCGACCTTGATGCATCAACCATGACCGTTCGTGCGGGTACTCCTTTGCAGGTGATTCAGGAAGCTGCGTTGGAGCAAGGGCTGTACTTTGCAGTTGACCTGGGTGCGAGAGGTTCGTGTCAGGTTGGCGGGAATATCGCCACCAATGCAGGGGGTAACAAGGTTATCCGCTACGGAATGATGCGTGAGCAGGTATTGGGGCTGGAGGTAGTACTTGCCGATGGCACAGTGGTTACCCAATTGAACAAGATGATCAAGAACAACGCAGGGTATGACCTGAAACAATGGTTTATCGGTTCAGAGGGAACTTTAGGTGTCATTACGCGCGCTGTGCTCAGGTTGTTTCCAGCCCCTGGCCAGATGCAGTGTGCCTTGTGTGTCCTGGCGGACTACGATGCTGTGCTGAAGTTCCTGTCCAGGTGTCGCCGGGAATGCGGCTCTAACTTGCTTGCATTTGAGGCTATGTGGCCAGATTTTTATGGCTTCATGACGCAAAACGTCCCAAATCTGCCGTGTCCTGTTCAAGTGTCCGATCAATTGGTTGTCCTGATTGAGTGTGATGGTGGGGCCAGCGGTCTGACGCGCGAGCGATTCGAGACAATGATCGGGCAGGCACTTGAAGAGGGCGAGGTTGTCGATGCCGTGATTGCAGAGTCACTCAGTCAGGCGCAGGCTTTCTGGAGCATCCGTGATTCTGTCTCAGCTTTTCCAAGGCTTATCGCACCTTACGCGAGTTTTGATATCAGTATTGCAATCCGCCAGATTGGCCAATATGTTGACTTGCTGAAATTGAGGCTTGCGAAGGAAATTCCGTCGGCCAGAAGCATACATTTCGGGCACATTGGCGACAGTAATCTGCATGTTGTCGTACATTGTCCAGCATCTGGTGAACTCTTTCCCAAGGCAGCGATTGAACGGGTTGTCTATGGTCTGGTTGGCGAGTTCAATGGCTCCATTTCAGCCGAACATGGCATTGGCACCCGAAAAAAAGCCTGGCTGGGACAATCACGCAGTCAGGCTGAAATCGACCTGATGCGGCGTATCAAGCTTGCCCTGGATCCACATGGCATTCTGAATCCGGGCAAGGTGATTTAAGCAAGTCTTTGGGTCAGTCGCTCAGGACATTGACAATCCAGGGTGTGTCCAGGTTGTAGGTCTTGATTCCGGGCAGGTCGAGATTGATGTCAGCCATACGGATAGTGTGGACGGTCGGATTGCCAAAGGTCCGGATGTAGAACACTTTGTTCTTGATGTCGGAGACCGATACCCAGGCTGTCTTTTCGTAGTTGTCCCCGTTTGCACTGATCATGCCTGGAGCAATGTCAAAGTTGTTCAGGATGTGAAATGCATTGGCCACTTGCTGGGTTGCATCTTGCTTGCGCGGGGCATTTTGGGCCATGAAAAAGGCACGCACAAAGCGTGATGGCGACGAATAGTCACCCGGCAACCCCATCATGCCCACCCCTGTGCTGGGAGGTGCGAAGTTCACATCGCCAACGGCAATCGGAGCCGGATTGCCTGTCGACAAGTTGGCGTAGTTGCCCAGGTTATTCAGATGCCAGGTAAATTGCGGGGCATTGGTCAGGACGCCTGTGGGATTGTCATGGATCTGCAGTTCTCCGCCAATGTATTCGATCACAATGCTTTTGCCGGAGGCATCATGCAGTGTCATATGGACAGGCACCACACCCTTGAAGAATTTGTGCGGGGATTGGTTGACCTTGATTTTGCGAAACCCCTCTTTGACTTCGTTGACATTGGCAAAGTTGGTCAACGCATAGAGAAGCATTTCATAGGAAGCTATGGATTCAGCAGATTCGGCAGGGGTGATGGTCTGGTATTCGGATATCTTGGGGGCGTATAGCAAGCCACCAGCCAGACCCTTTTCATTAAATCCGTCCATCATGATGGACAAGCCAAGCCCGCTTGCGCCGATGGCAGCGTACTTGGCTTGCCACTGACGACCTGAACCTGCTTTGCCATCAAGCCCGGTGCCTTTGAGCATGGTGCCTCTCCCAATGGCGACTCCCTGTGACTCCAAGTCAATGCCGAAAGCAAGGCTACGTCCGTAGATGTATCCGCCCTCGGCAGTAGGGAGCAGAAAACTGGTACAGGCAGAGGCGACGGAACTGAAAACTAGACTGGTACTGACAAATACAGCGGCCAGATGCTTACCCAGGCTAAGTGTCGAGCTCTTCATCCAATCATCCCTTCCTTGACTGATGTTTTTCTAGCATATCTTCAGGATTTTGACCCATATCAATTTGAAATGGAGTAAGACACAGCTATTTTGCAGGAAAAGTTATTCCTTTTCTGTCAGGATACTGACGGTCCACGGATTATTCAGGTTATAGGTTTTGATCTCAGGAATCGACAGGTCAATGTCTGCCATACGCATGGCTTGAACGCCAGGATCGTTGTAGGTACGGATGTAGAAAATCTGGTTTTTCATGTCAGAAACAGAAGACCAGTATGTTTTTTCAAAGCCACCTGTTGCTCCACCGAAACCGCCCCCCAGGCTGACCAGCCCGGGCGAGATGTCGAAGTTGTTCAGGATGTGAAAAGCATTGCTGACTTGTTGTTGGGCGTCCTGTTTCGCGGGGACGTTTTGCGCCATGAAGAACGCTCGAACGAAACGTGATGGCGAAGACATATCGCCCGGAAGACCCATCATGCCGCCGCCAGAACTGGGTGAACTGAAGTTGATGTCACCGACTTTGATGGGGGCTGGGTTGCTGGTCGACAAGTTGGCGTAGTTGCCCAGGTTGTTCAGATGCCATGTGAAATGTGGTGCATTGGTCAGAACTCCCGTGGGGTTGTCATGGATTTGCAGTTCGCCACCGATGTACTCGACCACAATGCTTTTACCTGAAGCATCATGCAGGGTCATGTGAAGCGGCACCACGCCTTTGAAGAATTTCAATGGCGATTGGTTGACCTTGATCTTACGAAAACCTTCCTTGACTTCATCGACGGTTGCAAAATTGGTCAGCGCATAAACAAGCATTTCATATGAGGCAATCGACAGGTCTGATTCTGCAGGCGTGATCGTTTGGAATTCGGAAATATTTGGCGCGTACAGCAACCCACCGGCCAGGCCTTGTTCGTTAAATCCGTCCATGATGATGGGCAGGCCAAGGCCATTGGCCCCGATGGCGGCGTATTTGGCTTCCCATTTCACGCCAGATCCTGCTTTGCCATCAAGTCCTGTGCCACGGAGTTTGGTGCCACGTCCAATCGAGATCCCTTTGGATTCCAAGTCAACACCGAACTCCAGTGTGCGGCCATAGATATATCCACCATCCGATGTGGGCAGCAAGAAACTCGTGCAAGCTGAAGCGATCGGGCTAAATGCCAATGCAGTGCTGAGCAAGGCTGCAGCAATGCGTTTACCGAAGTGTTCATGTTTTTGCTTCATGCGAGTGTTCCGTTGCTGAGTTGATTTGTGCGTTGCTCAAAAGCCCGTGGATCGGCCGATCATTGTTGCGATGTAATAAACATTTGATGGTCCACCTTGCCAAAGGTTCATGCAATCGCTCGGAAATCACATGAATGTTTGCATTCAGCCAGCTATCACCCGCAATTGTGCACAATGCTTTCCTGACCAAATGTCGAATGGCGATGGCATGGGCTCCCGGCCAGGTCATGTGAGGTCTGCAAGTGTAACCATGAAGTTGGAGGGCAGGAATAAACCTTGCGCGTTGTTGTGGCGTTGTTGTGGAATAGTTGCTTTGGTTTTTCAGTGCAACGACAGCAATTCGAGTAGCCGCAATCTGACCCAGTTGATTTCTGGTTTTGTCAGTCCCAGTGGTGCCGGAGTGCTGTTGAGTCCCCGCTCTACCCTCTCCAGTGCATCTTGTTTGGTGATTCGAAGTTCGAGTACCTTTTGCTGAACTTGCTCACATAGTAATTGAGAGAAGTCCTCGCACAGTCCATAACGTTCTGCCAGCCAACTGCGTGAGGCAATGGGTTTGCCGCTGCCTGGGTCCAGGTAGATCTTGAGAAACGAGTCGGCGATGTACGTTTGATCTGGATCAGTCATGCAAGCAGAGTGAGTGATATCGGGAAGAGTCGGGAAGACAGGTGGGCTGGGCAGTAACCGGATAGGATCCTGCACAAGTGGAATTATCGCCATATTGCAGAGAGTCGCCGCATGTTACAACCAATGTGATGAACTTTCCATAGGTGTGCTGCCATGTATTTGCCCAAGCATTTTGAAGCGACCGATGGATCGGTGATTGATCGTTTGGTCAAGGATTATCCACTGGCCAACCTTGTGCTGGTCAATGGCACAGACCCTTGGCCAACGGTGGATCCTGTCGTCCTTTATGGCGATGGTGCGATTGAAAATGGTGGGCAGTTATTCGGCCATGTGGCGCGGGCAAATCCTTTGGCCTCATGCGGTCAGGGAACTCCGGTGACCGCCATTTTCATGGGGCCGAGGGTCTACATATCGCCTAACTGGTATCTGTCCAAGTCGATTCACCATCGCGTGGTACCCACTTATAACTATGGAATTGTGGTTGTCCAGGGGCGGATGCAGCTATTGCATGAGCCCGGGGACAAGTTGCGCATCGTGAAGGAACTGACTGAACGCTTTGAGAAGGGACAGCCTCAGCCATGGTCAGTCGAGGATGCACCCAAAGAATTCATCGAAGGAATGCTCGGCAATATTGTTGGCTTGTCCATCAGAATCGAGCATGTCCAGGCCAAGTTCAAGTTAAGCCAGAACAGGGATGCCAGAGATCGTCATTCGGTTCAGATGGAACTAGAAGGATCTGAATCAAAGACTGATGCTCAGATCATGGCACGCTGGATGGAAGATTTGATTTGATGAAAGATTCAACGACCACTTATCAATAACAACTGACAAGAGAGAGACAAAGGAATGAAGACAAGTCACCTGCCTCCTGTATTGCAGAACCTGGCATTGCCAGTTATCTCCTCACCCATGTTCACGGTCAGCTATCCTGAGTTGGTACTGGCTCAATGCAAGGCAGGCATCGTGGGTTCGTTCCCGGCGCTAAATGCCAGGCCACAGGAGTTGCTTGACGAATGGTTGAGCCAGATGGAGCAGGAACTGAGTGACTATAAGGCAGCCAACCCGGATGCCATTGTCGGCCCGATTGCAGTTAACCAGATCGTGCACCAGTCGAATGTCAGGCTTGAGCAAGATCTCAAGGTCTGTGTTGATCACAAGGTTCCGATCCTGATCACTTCCTTGCGGGCACCAGTCAAGGAGGTGATTGATGCCGTGCATTCTTACGGAGGCATCGTCCTGCATGATGTCATTAACATGCGCCATGCCGCAAAGGCGCTAGAAGCCGGTGTGGATGGCCTGATCCTGGTTGCTGCAGGGGCTGGTGGGCATGCTGGTGCACTGTCACCGTTTGCGTTGGTCGGCGAGGTCAGAAGGCATTACCAAGGCCCGGTCATCTTGTCTGGATCCATTACGACCGGTGGTGCAATCTTGGCCGCACAGGCCATGGGTGCAGATTTGGCCTATATCGGAACCCGATTTATCGCCAGCCGTGAAGGCCATGTGTCAGACGAGTACAAGCAGGCGATTGTCAGGGCAAGTGCTTCTGACATCATCTATACCAACTTCTTTACGGGTGTTCACGGCAACTACATCCGTGAGAGTATCGAGAAGGCAGGCCTGGATCCCAATAACCTGCCAGTCAGGGACAAAAGCACCATGAACTTTTCAACCGGTCAGTCCAAGGCCAAGAACTGGAAGGATATCTGGGGGGCTGGGCAAGGGGTAGGCCAGATTGATGATGTTCCCTCTGTGGCTGAGATTGTCGAGCGTCTCAAACAAGAGTACGAGCAAGCCAAGCGCCGCATCTGTGCAGCCTGAGAAGGGGGCATTAGAGGACCTGGGGCATTAAATGCCCAGGTCGACCTTCTCGCATTTGACTTGGGCTGTCAGCTTACGTTTGTCTTCCGGGTCGACCTGTACTTTTTGCACGCTGCATCCCGAGACAATCTCTATAGCCTTGACCTGCCTTGAAAACTGCTCATTGCCTGATGGGCGAGTCGATCCTCCCCATGCCTGCCAGGAATCTTCGCCTGTATTCAGGACGCTGATGGGTTGCCGGTCCAGAACCACGACATGGCGATTGGCAGCATCATGATGGAATACAGGTGTTGTGCAGCCTGCCACTGTCATCAGACATATAAGAAAAAAGACTTTTCTGGTCATAGCTGTGTTTCACGCACCTGAATTTCTGATCGCAACGAACGCACACCGCCGCCACGCAAGATGCTTCGCAGCGGCGACGCATCGCTGAAGTCTCTTCCGATTGCCAGGCAGACATGAGAGATGTCAGCGATTGTATCGTTGACGGGATCCAGGTCCAACCACAGGCCTGGTGCCTGGGGACAATAAACACTGACCCAGGCCTGAGTAGTCTGATGACTACCACGATCCGATGCCAGTTCCTGCTGGCCGATCACGTCCAGTACATAGCCATTGACAAATCTTGCCGCCAGACCCATCGCCCGCAGGCATCCGATCATGACATGAGCCAGATCCTGGCTCACGCCGCGTCTTCTCTGCATGACCTGGGCCAGAGATGTGTGCAACTCGCCAGGCGTGTTGTCAACCTCAAAATCGGCATGAATCCTGCGCTTGAGATCAAGGCAAGCCAGTGCCAGTGGTTTGCCACGGGTAAATGAAGGTTTGGCGTAGTCACGCAACTCCGGCAACCACGGAACCAGAGGGCTGGGCCATACGAATTCAGATGCTGGTTGATAAGGCAGATCAAGCGAATAGGTCAGGCTCTCCTTGACCACTTCCCAGCTTGATGTTTCAGCTGCATTGAAATCGCTGTATTGTGGCAGCTTCTGGATATCGCTACAGGCTGTCACAGACAACTCTCGGTGCGGTTGGATAATGGAGAAAAAGCACCTATTGTTGCCAAAAACATCCTGGTCTTCACGTTGGACGTCAGGCAAAGGATCAACCCTCAGCTGGTATGACATGGGCTTTTGCCACATGGTCTTGATCGGGCGCAGGTGTGCCAGATGATGGGCCAGCAACACATCATTCTGGTAATGGAACAAAGTCCGATGTTCGATATGCAAATGTTTCATGTGGCGTAAAGCTGGTCAGGCACGTGTGCGAACAGACGTTTGCCGATGGCATCGGAAATGGTGTTTGCTGCCTGCGTGACGGAATCAATTTGTACCAACAATGTTTTGATGGACTCGCCATCCCAGTCCAGGGATGGTAACAGGGCAAGGATCGGTTCGATATCGGGCAGCGCAGCAAGCTGTTGCCTTAGATCATTCAGGATGCATGCAATTGACCTTGGATTGGTGGGGTCGGTAATGACCAGGTCCAGCAAGGCCAGAATGTCCTGGTGCCTCTGGTAGCGGCTTCTGAAGGTAATCAGGCTGTCAAAGAGGTTGAGCAGGGCATCAAATCCTCGTGGTGTATAGACGGCACCGTGTTCAAAGAATGGCTTGAGCACCCCACCCAGGTGAACCAGCCGTTCGATCAGGCGGCCTGCGGCCAGCAGTCGCCACCCAAAATCCCGTGTCATGCGGTCCAACTGATATCCAACCAGAGCAGCGATCGGTACCTCAAGCAGTTCAAGCTGTTCAATGGCAGTGATCAAGTACTGTCCACGCGATTGCAGTTCGAGTTGCTCACTGCCCTGCCCTGCGTTCAGGAGTTGTTTGATACGAGCCGGAATCTCGACGTGTTCAGGCGGCAATCGTTCCCGTACTGTACGCATGACTTTTTCAAGTGCATCGACAGTGTCGTACAGGCCGCCAGCACCAGGCTTCCAGAGGTGCTGGATCAAGTCGTCGGCAAACGCTCTGGCATCCTGGGTAATACCTGGGGTGCCAGGGTGTGCCAGGCCTTGCCGTAGCATCAGGATGCTGATGGCTTGTTCAAGCGGCTGGCTGTCACGTCGGTTTCTGCTCAGAAGCTCAAGGCATTGTCGCGCAAGCCGCAGTGTGGTTTCGGTTCTTTCGGTATAGCGCCCGACCCAGTAAAGGTTTTCTGCGGTTCGGCTTGATACCAAATTATGTTCACTGTCTCGTCTGGCAATACCACTACGTGATGGCAGCATCGAGAAGGTGTCCACCTCATCATCGGTCACGACCCAGGTGTCAAGCGTGCTGCCGCCGCTTTGCAAGGATACGATGTGCGGGTCTACGGCGGCGACCCGGGTCATTCCACCAGGCATGACCTGCCACTGTCCCTGGGAGTCGACGATGGCATAAAAGCGCAGCATGGCCGTCCTGGGTTCAATGGCACCTTGGCGCCAGATTGGAACCTGGGAGAAAGGTAGGTAAGTTTGCGTGGTGTAGATAGATGGTTGCTGTTCAATACGGTGCCGCCACTGCCTGAGTTCATTCTCGCCGAGAATTGCCGCAATTGCGGGATCAAAGTTCGTCGACGGGTTGGTCGCAAATGTTGGCTTGATGACCTGGGTTTTGAGGTGCGGTGAAATCTCCTGCCAGGCAGCCTCTTCACCGCACCACCAGGTATGCAACGAGGGCAGCTTCAGAGGTTCGCCCAGGAGGTATTCGCAGATGGTCGGTAAAAAGCCCTGGATGGCAGGCGACTCAAGAAATCCGGTACCCAGTGCATTGGCGATGACAACCTGCTCACGTCGGGCAGCCTCGAGCAATCCTGGAACACCGAAGCTTGAGTCGGGACGCAACTCCAGTGGGTCACAATATTCGTCATCGACTCTGCGCATCAGTCCGTGGATTCTCTTCAATCCTTCGATGGTGCGCATGTAGACTTTGCCGTCACGCACCGTCAGGTCTGCACCCTCGACCAGCGGAATACCCAGGTAGCGTGCCAGATAGGCATGCTCAAAATAGGTTTCAGCAGACGCACCCGGGGTCAGGAATGCCAGCCGCGGGGTACCGTTCGAGATGGGTTCGGTCAGCTTGGCAAGGGCTTCCAGTAGCTTGCGGTAGCTCGAACCGATGTTCTGGACTTTCATGTCGCGGTAAGCCTGCGGAAAAAGCCTTGAGACAATAAGGCGGCTTTCCAGGACATACCCAAGCCCGGACGGCGCCTGAGTGCGCTGGCCAATCACCCACCATCTCCCGTCGGGGCCTCGTGCAAGGTCAAACGCAACTACATGCAGGTAAATCCCGCCCAGTGGTCGGACACCGTGCATTGCATGCAGGTAGCCAGGATTCCCTACAACAAGTGCACTGGGCAGGTATGCAGCTTTAAGCAGAGAGCGGTCGGTATAGACATCCTGCAGGATCAGGTTAAGGAGCTTGGCGCGTTGAGACAGGCCAGTGCTGATTTCACGCCATTCCGACGGTGTGATCAGCATTGGAAGGGGGTTCAGTGACCATGGGCGCTCGTGATCCTTGTTCTGCGCATACACGTTGTAGGTCACGCCGTTGAGGCGGATGATCCGATCAATGGTGTTGGCAAACTCAGGCAGACTCTGAACCCCTGAATGGCCGATATGGGCGTAGAAGTCCTTCCAGAGGTCACGCAATTGACCGTTTTCTGACCGCAGCTCATCGAAGTGACCCTGATCTGCGGGTGAGACCTGATGGGCAATCATCTGAAGCAACGATGCCGTGTCTTCAGGGGTGGTATCGGGATTGGCTGCAGTAGGGCCGAGTGGGGGCATCATGATTTAGAGATCGGTTCGAAGCACTTCAATGAAACACAGTGTAAAGACAAACGGCCATGACGTCTCCAGCCACCTTCGCACACTGGCCACAGGTGGGGGTCTTGGTTTACCCAGGCGTGCGTCATGCCGCCTCCAGCACTGCGACTTATCTGCTTCTCCCGAAGCGTTACTTCAGGGCAGTCTGCCGCTGGTATTTTCTGGGGCGCACGCATCACATTTTTCTTTGCTTTTTCACAAGAGTGGCGGCAAAGAAAATGCTTAGCACCTTTGTTGCGAATGTTCTTATCTGCATTGAAATCAGCGTTTTCGCTGTAGCCGCACTTGCAGCACGCTTGCGATGTGCAATGCGCTGTAATCCCAGTAGCCAGCATTCCAGCCTCAAACGCCTTGGGACTGGCCTTGGGACTGATGTGCTGCCTGATTTGACCCCAGGCACGACTCAGGATGCTCTTGTTCAACCCTGCCCTGACCCTTGCGCCAGTGCACACTGTCGGGATAACAGCGAAAACGGTAGCCATTTTGCATAGATACAGCATAGCAAACAAATCAAAAATCTGAGGCATGCAGCTTCATTTGCCTGACCACATCCCAACCCAGCGGGTTTAGTGATGGGAATGCGCGAAGTGAATGTTCAGTTTGGTGCGTAACCAGCCGAAACATCGCCATTTCATGGCATAAGAGGGCACTGCTAACGGTTGCCAGTGATAAGCATGCAACTTGCGTGCCATATCAATGATCATACTGGTTTGTAGTGATCCGGTGATACTCTTTGCACTGTCGTCATTTTTTTGAGTTGCCAATCTTGTACAAGTCCTGGTGTTATCAACTGATTGAGCTCAAGGAGCTGAGAAACGGCCTGTTTCATGACGCTGCCATCAACCGTGAGATTGCGCAGTCCTGTCCTTTTGCTCGGCAACAGCTGCTGGGCAGAGCGTGCAAGCTTGTCACCTTGCACGGCTGGCAGGGGCAATTTGAGCGGCTTGCAGGCCAGTTGGCCAAAGCGGCTTTTATTTTGTTGCTGATTGCATGTTTCATGGGTGCAAGTGCAGGGTTGGCTGCTTTGGGCTCGCCAGGGCAGCCTGTCAATGTCATCTGGAGCCTTTTGGGGTTGCTGCTCATGCCAACGGCGACGATGTTGATCTGGCTGGTGTCGTTGGCGCTGCCAGCGTCTTCGCTGCCATGGCTGGGTCAACTGCTGCAGCGGGTCATGAATCAGTTCATGATCAGATCGACGCTTGCCGATGCGTGGCAGGCATGGATAGAACTGGCCAGGAATGCGCGGACATTGCAGCTATGGGTTGCCATGGGATCGCACATCGCCTGGTGCGGACTCATGGTTGGCGCACTGGCTGCGATGGCCATGGCATTTAGCCTGCGTCACTATACCTTTGTCTGGGAAACCACCTGGCTGCCAGTGGATGTGTTTGTTGCCATGGCAACCGGACTTGGAAAACTGTCATCATGGCTGGGGTTGACCATGCCCGATGCTCAGGCGATTGCAGCAAGCGGCAATCGTGCACTGGATGATCCGCAGGTGCGAATCGGATGGGCCAACTGGCTGGTGGGCTCGATATTTGTCATCGGACTGGTGCCGCGGCTTGCTGCGATAGTTTGCTGCATCAGCATGATCCGTTTGCGTCATAGGCGCTACAGTATCCAGACTGAATCAGCATATGCACAGGCCGTTCTGGCTCAGATCCAGCAGGACAATCCGGTACATGAATGTGATGGTCCCCCAGGGGTGGAGGATACTTGGTCAAACAGACAGGATGATCACCCGGTGTTGCCGCGTGATGGCTCAATAGCCGTGGTCGGGCTTGAGGTTGCAGCCTTGCCTGACTGGATTCAAGGCAATGTTGTGCTTGGCATCGTCGCTGACAGACAGTCAAGGGACGATGTGATGTCGCAGTTGCGCAAAGGGACGATCAAGCAGTTGCTGGTGGTGGTGGATGCCGGACAGACTCCCGATCGAGGCACGTTGTCATTGGCAAGAGACATGGCTGGCCAGGTGGCTCAGAGCATGTTTTTCTTGTTGCCGAGGCAGAATGGCCCAGACCGAAGCGCCTTGTGGGTACGTAAGCTGACCGAGGTAGGGTTGCCCGCGCCAATTCAGGATACTCAACAGGCACTGCGCTGGATTTCCGGGTGATTTGAAATGAATCAGAGCTCTTCCCAGATCCATGTGGCCATCGTTGGCCATACCAATACCGGAAAAACCTCCCTGCTACGCACCTTGACGCGCAACAGGACATTCGGGCAAGTGGCCGATGAGGCTGGAACAACAAGGCATGTAGAGCCGGCGAGTTGCTGGCTTGATGGCCGCCCGGTTCTGACCTGGTATGACACGCCTGGCCTTGAAGACAGCATGTCATTGCGCGATCGGATCGATGCGCTGGGCAGGGCCGAGCGTCTTGATGGGCTTGATCGTATTGAACGCTTCCTTCAGGATCCGCAGGCAAAACAGGACTTTGAGCAGGAATCCAGGGTATTGCAGCAGGTCACCAAGAGCGATGCCGTGCTGTATGTCATCGATGCAAGGGAGCCGGTTCTGCCCAAGTACCGCGATGAGATTTACTTGCTCGCTGCCTGTGGCAAGCCGGTGATTCCGGTATTGAATTTCACCGCATCCAGTGCCGCAGATGAGCAACTCTGGGTCAGGTCACTGGCCAGGTTGGGGCTGCACTTGTATTTGAGGTTTGATACGGTCAGCCCACCAATAGATGGTGAGGCTTTGGTATTTCGCATGCTTGCGCAGTTGCTTGAGACTCACAGGGAAACACTGCAGAAGCTCGCTGAGGAAACCTCCCGAGCCAGAGCACGCAGAAGGCGTGACGCTCTGGCCTTGATTGCAGGGTTGCTGGTGGATGCTGCGGCCTTGCGAGACTACTGTGAGTCTGGGGAGCAGGCGATTGCCCATGCTGTAAGCCAGCAGCAGATGGCTGTCAGGGCTGCCGAACAAAGATGTGTTGATGCACTGTTGCTGCTTTTTCAGTTCGGACGAGATGATTATCTGTCCACCGACCTGCCCTGGTCACAGGGAAGCTGGGATACGGATCCTTTCAGCAAAGAGGCCATGGTGGATCTCGGTATCCATTTGGGCAAGGGGGCAGCGGCCGGTGCGCTCGCAGGCGTTGCTATCGATGTGCTCAGCGCAGGGCTTTCTCTCGGGACTGGAACTTTGATCGGGGCTGCTGCAGGCACGGCTTGGCAAGGACTTGAGCGCTGGGGCAGCCAGATCTGGGCAAAACTTCGTGGACAACATACGCTTTGTGTCAGTGACGAGGTGTTGCTTGTGCTGGCGGCAAGGCAGCTGCAGTTGCTCGATGCGCTGGAACATCGTGGTCATGCTGCACAGGGGCCGTTGCGGGCACGGGAGTCCTGGTCGACAGAGGCGCTTGAGGGCGAACGGCTGCTCAAGGCTCTGGCATTGCCCCGAAGGCATGAAGAGTGGTCATCGATCAAGCCGGGCTACGAAGAAGGACCTACGCGCCAGCGGGCTGTGCAGGAGGTTGCGGATATTTTGTTTTCCGCGTTGCAACACAAAGACAGCTGATGCGGTTACACTGCAGGTGTTGCCGCTTGTGCCAGTCCCCGCGGCATGGCTGATTCCTTGTCAGCAGCCCGTGTCCCCATGGGTTTCATAAATCACTTTCGCCTGTCTTGATTGGAGTTAGCCGCCAGGCTGGCCGACAGAGCGAATGGAGTATCAATTTGTCTATTTCAGAAACGTTTTCCGGCCTTGGGCTGGATGAGCGTCTTGTGCGTGCGTTGCACGAAGAAGGCTATCAAAAGCCAACCCCTATTCAACAGCAGGCTATTCCACAGGTGCTCGCAGGACATGACCTGCTTGCCGCTGCCCAGACCGGAACCGGCAAAACGGCAGGATTTAGCCTTCCCATCCTGCACCACCTGCTTGGCAGCGAGCAACAGAAATGCTTGCCAGGCTCACCCCGTGTCCTGATCTTGACCCCTACGCGTGAGCTGGCTGCCCAGATCCAGGACTCGATCCGCATCTATGGTCGCCATACGCGTATCCAGTCACTCGTTATTTTTGGTGGTGTAAATATCAATCCGCAGATTACTGCCTTGAGAAAGGGCATTGATATTCTGGTCGCAACACCAGGACGCTTGCTCGACCATGTTTCCCAGAAAACCCTGGATCTTTCAAGGTTGGAGATCCTGGTGCTGGACGAGGCGGACAGGATGCTGGACATGGGTTTCATCCGTGATATCCGCAAGATCATGTCGTTGTTGCCACAGAAACGCCAGAACCTGCTGTTTTCCGCAACCTTTTCCGATGAAATCCGTGACCTTGCCAAGGGCATTCTCAAGAATCCGGTGGAAGTGTCGGTTGCCCCCAAAAATGCGACTGCAGACCGTGTGCAGCAGCAGGTGATACTGGTTGATCAGGCCCAGAAGCGTGATCTGCTCAGTCACATCATCCGGGAAAGTGGCTGGCACCAGGTGCTTGTCTTTACCCGTACCAAGCATGGTGCAAACCGACTCGCAGAAAAGCTTGTCAAAGATGGGCTGAGCGCTGCCGCAATCCATGGCAACAAGAGCCAGAGCGCCAGAACAAAGGCACTGGAGGGTTTCAAGAACGGTAAGGTCACCGTCTTGGTCGCTACCGACATCGCAGCTAGAGGCCTTGATATTGAGCAGTTGCCCCAGGTGGTCAATTTCGAGCTTCCGAATGTCTCTGAAGACTATGTGCACAGGATCGGCCGCACCGGCCGTGCAGGTGCGCAAGGCAAGGCACTTTCGTTGGTCGGGCGTGATGAAATGAAATACCTGAAGGCGATCGAGAAGCTGATCCGTCAGCAGATTGCCCAGGTTCCGCTGCCTTCAGACTGGGTGCCTGCTGCTACGGTCAAAGAGGATGACGCCAGACCTCAAAGGCCCAACAGCGACCGGCGCCAGCGCCATGACGGGGCACGGCCTGTGAAAGTGGGTAAAGCACCGTCCAGAAGCAGCTCAGGACGTGGTCATACAGCGCCAAGGCAGTCCGCACCAGTGGTCCGTGCTGCTTAATTGAACTCAGCATAAGGTGTCATCCCCCTGGGATTGAGTTGCAAGTCTCCTTTCCAGGGTTGGAAGAAATACCTCAGGTAGATCATGAAACGGTTGGGTGAGTGCTCGTCATAGAGACTGCGCTGAATTTCGACCAGACCACCGGCTACCCAGTGTGCGCCCAGGCGTCGTTCAACGGATGCTCGAATCCTGTAGCCAATTCCATTCCCAGAGCTGCCAGTATGCAGGTTTGACGGCCCGATGCTTGGATATGTGGCACCCATGCCGAGCAGTTGATTGACTGGGCCACTCATTGCACCCAGCAGCGGATAGTATTCCTGGTTATTCGTGCGTGAGTGTGAGAACGAGATGGAGCCATCTAGGGCGACGGACCAATTTTGCCAGCGTCTGGCATAGCTTATCGGCAGTCCGATCGAGGCATACATCTGGGGACTGTAGTAACCACCTTGTCCGAATGTGTACTGGCTCAGGTCCTTGTCATATTGCCAATACATGGCATTGACGCCAACGGTGAACTGCTCGTTCGGGTTGTTGATCAGCCGGCGATAGTAGCCGCCCATGACTCTGAACCGCTGGTTGTCCTCAACGTTCTTGCCAGTGAGCTTGTGAAAGCTGATGTTGGCCCAGAATCCATTTTCCCTTCCCTGATCCCAGCTCAGCCCAAGCGCTGCTCCGGTCGCAACTACACCACCCCAGCTCATGCCCGTGCGAGGGTCCGTGGTTCCAGCGTATGAAAGCAAGGAATTGGTCATGGGGCGACGTGATACGGTCAGACGAAGTCCGAATTCGCCAACATCGGCATCCATATGCACACCACCTGTCCAGTTCGAAACGGCGAATTCGGTTGGCATGTGCCCGATATCAAAACCCCAGCGCTCGTTTTGCCAGCCCAGGGCCATGCCTATGCCTTGGGCGCTTTGTGATGGCACATTGCTGCATCCTGGTAGAGAAACTGTACTTCCACTGGCCGTTTGTCCGTCAAGAATGCAGGTGCCGAAGTATTGCGTCACATTGCCATTGGCATCAGTTTGCAGTGATCCTGCATTCAGGGAGATATATTCTGCGCGGGCAAATCCATTGCCGCCAAGCAATGGCATGTTCATTTGCGCCATGGTGGTGATCGCCGTCAACTGTGACAACCCCGGTGTGCCGTTGTTGTTGGTACCGACGTCGACACCAACCGACAGCGTCGGGTTATTGGCCTGGTAAAGCGCAGAGGCATCATTGCGGATGCTGTTGTAAAGCCAGCCAGGATCTTGGTCAGGGGTCAGCATGGCAGAGGTAAAGCTTTCATTGTCGAGTTGTTCGCCAGATGGTGGTGCTTCAGCCATGCCAGCCACGAGCATTGCCTTGCGATACATGTCGAGGGCTTGTTGCGGATCCTCGTTTTTCAGCAGACGGGCTAGATCCCTGTAGATCAGAGGGTCGGTGGTGCCTTGGTTCTGAACCAGGTTCTGCAAGATGGCTTTTGCCTGTTGAGTATCCTCTGTCTGTGCCCAGAGAAGGGCCAGTCGTCGCTGCGCGGAAACATCATCTTGAGGAACCGATGCTGCGACTTTGGTCAGTTCACCGGCAATGGCCGTGTCTCCTTGGGCTGCCCGGACTTCGAGGACGCCAAGCCTGGCATCGATATTGTCCGGCTCCCTGGACAGGACTTCTTCATAGGTCTTTAAGGCTTGCTGGAACCTGTTATGCAGGAGAGACCATTCGGCTATCTGCAGCTCCAGGGGAACGCTCTGGGGTTGTTCTTCGAGCATGACGATCGCAGTGTCGACGTCACCGCGGTCATAATACTGGCGTGCCTTGTCAATCAACAGCCGGCTTTCCAACCGCTGGTTCAGTGCAGCCATGTCTTGTGTCCACTGTGACTTGCTTAAGGTGGCCAGTGCCTGGATACCCTGCTTCCATTGGTCCATGGACTCAAGGAGAAGCCCATAGGCGTATATGCTGGCAGGCTGCCCGGGATGCAGTTTGAGGTGACGCTGATAGGCTGCTATCGCTTCATCCGGTTTGCCAGCCATTCTGAGGGCATTGGCCAGTCTGTAGCTGAGCCAAGGGTCGCTCAGGTCAAGTTGCTGTGCTTTGGCCAGCAACTCGGCGGCATCCTGCCACCTGCCCTGCTGCTGTGCACGGGTCGCCTCTGCCTCGTATTGGGCAATCTGGAGTTGCCGCTTTAACACAGCCAGATATTTCTGTTGGCCAGCCGGGAAACCTTGCAACAGTTCCAATGCCTGCAAAGGCTCGAGGGTGGCCAAGTAGCGAGCGATGCCATTCAGAGCGGTGGCGTCAGCAGGGTTCTTGTCCAAGGCTTGGCGATAGTATTTCAGGGCTTCCTGGTTGCGATGTTGGGCCAGGGCGACATCGCCAAGTCCGACAAGCGCAAAAACATTGCCCGGCTCTTCTTCCAGTGCTTGCAGGAACAGTTTTTGGGCAAGGCTATGGTTGCCGCGCTCAAGCGCCTGGCTGGCCTGGTTCAACGTCATCCAGAACTCTGTCGATTCAATCAGGCTGACCCAACGGTAAGCCGAGTCAATTCTGGGTTCGCTTTCTTTGGCAAGCTGAAAGTACTTGAGAGCCATCTCACGGTTATTGCTTCTCAAGTAGGCCAGCCCCAGATTCCCCAGGAATTGCGGATCCTTGGGATATGCTTTGACTGCTGCTTGCAGCAGGGGCAAAGCTTCTGCACCTTTTCCTGCATCGACCAGAGCGATTCCCCGCTGTCCTGCGCGCCAGATCGGGTCGCCCAGCAGGGCTTGCTGAGAGGCGAGAATTCCCCGCGCATCGTTTTCCAGTGTCGTGCCTGCATACCTCGTCAGAAAGTCAGACCACATGCGTGCCGTCTCGTCAGTGACAGGCAGAGTGGCTAGGTATTCATACTCCCGTGCGGCCGCTGTTTCAAGCTGCCTGGAGTTTTTTGCGAGTTCGTGCAGGTACTTCAAACCCTCATCGGGACGGTCTGCATCAAAACTGTAGTTGGCCAGCGTGAGCAGGATCTGCGGATGGCGTGGATACTGTTGCAGTAATGCCTTCAGCTTGTTGTCGGCAAGTTCACGGCTGGCAGGGTCACGCCCCCTGAGCTTCCAGTACTCGACGGCCAGATCGACAGTGGGAAACACGCCTTTGAAGAGATTGTCATAGGTTTTTCGGGCGTCTTCAAGCTTGCCAACGGCAGCAAACAGACGCGCTTGTGCCAGCTGTTTCTGGTTGTTTTCCTGGTTAAGTTCAATCAGGGCTTTGGCTTGCGCATAAGCAGGGGACTCAGGTGCGATCTTGGCCAGTTGCTGCAAGTATTGCTCTGCAGTCTTGGCATCATTGCGTCTTGTTGCCAGGTAGACCCGGGCCAGTAGTCCTTGGGGGTCGTCGGGATTAAGCCTGAGCAATCTTTCTGTGGCATCTTCTACCAGGTCATCGCGATAGATTGTTTCGCCGTATCGCAACTGTTCCAGCAGACGATCACGGGCAGGCTGGTTGACCGGGTCTGTTGACTGGGCCAGAGATAGCGTTGCAGTCAGACTTAGCAGCAGGGACAAGACACAGTTTTGCAGTTTCATTGGCAATGCATCCAGGACGGCTCCAGTCGGCCATCCTTGTCAAATTGGAAACGTCCTTCAAACCAGCCCTTCCCAAACAGGGTCAGCATCTGATTGTAGTAACCGAGAGGCTGCTCACGAGGGCTGTCTACGGCATTGAACAGGCGTGGTCCTATGGATGACTTCTGGAGCAGTGGCAGAAGGGCTGCGCTAAATCCGGGACCCGCGGTACTGTTTCCTTCGGCAGTACCCGTCATTACATTGATGGTTTCCGTGACATAGCCTTGTGCATCTACAAACCTGCCGATGGCTCTGAAGTGATCCTTGAGTGTCTGGGCGTCAGTTGCCTGGCTGTCCAGCATTCCTACCCAAAGATAGACACGAATGGCATCGTAGCTGCCTGTGCGTTCCTGGTCATTGGCAGGCTTGAACCCTTCTTGTGCCACCCATCTTGTCCAGTTCGGAGCAAGGCCATGTGGGGACGTTTCGATCAGCAAGCGTGGGACATTCCTGTACATCTGGGACCAGGGCTCTCCGAATCCATGTGCCAGGCGAGCAACCACCTGGGGAGGGACATAGCTTGGATTGAGCCTGAACTGGCCATCGTCTACAAATCCCTTGGGTGCAGGCAACAGCATGGTCCCCAGTCCGGGTATGTCAGCCACCTCTTTGCTGGAGATCAGCTGCAGCATTTGCTGTCCCAGAGAAGCGTATTGGTGAATTTTCCAGAGGCGTCCTGCTTCAACAAGGGTGTAGGCGATCCAGAGATCCGAGTCAGATGCTGAGTTGTCATCAATGACCCCTTGGCTTGCGTCTTCCTTTTTGCCCCACAGCCATGCCGGCAGGTTTGAACTCAGGTCGCCACGGGCCAGGTTATCCTGGGTCCACTGCAGTATGTTGTTGAACAAAGGCTGGTTATTGTCGACCAAGGCAAAGAACAAAGCATAGCTTTGCCCTTCGGAAGTGGTGATCTGTCGCGGATCAGAAAAGTCGATGACACGGCCATCATGGCTGAGCATGCGCATCTGTGTCTGCTGCCAGTCTGCCCAGCCTTTGGCTGGGCATGTGGCAGTTGAGGCTGCTGCATCAAACAGCAGAACCAAGCTAGCAAGAACGACAAGTAAATGCCTAGACATCACGGTTGAGCCGCCTACGGGCAAGCCAGTTCAGGGCAATCCAGATAACCCACGCCATGAGCAGGGTACCAAGCGCAGCCAGGCCAGCTAGCAAGAATGGGCGTTCGGACAAGTGGAACCAGACTTTTTGCCACCATTGGATTTCGCCAACATAGTAGACCGGACCAATCTGGTATGAGTCGACACCGGAATTGCGGATGATGGAGATAGTTCCGAACATGGCAGCGCGTTTTCCACTGTCTGTCAGTGCGCCAAGCAGCAGTTTGCTGTCAGCAGGCTGGGTAGCCAGCAGTCCGACCATGCTTCTTTGCGGGAAGTAAGGTGATTGCATCCCGACAACGGCAGCAATGGGCCCGATAGACTGGACGGAGATGGATGCGCTACTTGCGCCGTCTGTTTCTGGCAGGTACGGTGTTTCATTTGGGAATGGCTTGTTCGCACTACTTTCCAGAGGTCGGGTGATTGTGGCTACGGTATGGTTCAGCAACAGGTTGGCATCAGGGCGATCGCGAAAATCCTCCGGGGTCGATCCTAGCCAGAGAATGTCTGCGTCAATGGCGCTGGCTTGTTGCCAGTCCTGGACTATCCGCGCATTGTAGGCAGGGTAGCCAGTCTGAGAGCCAATGAGACCAGCGACTGTCAACAGAGTTTCGGCTTGATCTGGGCGGAACTGACCGGGCATGACAATCACGGTGTCAGAAAGGTCCGCCATCCTGCTAAAGGGGAAACCGCTGTTTGCAAAGATCCGCAGGTTAGGCATCTGTGTATAGTGCGCGTATCCGGAAAAGTCGATACTTGATTGCGGATCAATCGCAGCCCTCATGTCCACCGCAAGCGCGGTCTTGCAGGTGCCGGGTTGTGAGGCGCCGATTGTGGCTGCGAATGAAAAGTCCATGCCAAGCTGGTTCTGGGCGCCAATCCTGAATGCTGGAATGGTGGTACTGGTACGATCGACAGCCGCGTCATTGCTTAACACGGGCAATCGCAACTGTTCCAAGGTGGAACGGTTGTCGTGAGGCAACAAGGGGTAGCTGGCCACAAAGTGGTTGTTCAGGCTCAACGTCAGCCTGGACTCGTCACTATGCAGCGGTGATGTATAACGGTATTGCAGGTTGAGCGGGATCCCTTTGTTGCGCCAGACAAAAAGGTCGGGCGGCAGATTCAGGTTAAGGCGGATGGGCCTGGGAAGAAGTCCGCTGACTTCAAGCTGGCCCGGGTATTCGATCAGCTCCGAGAAGTAGACGGGCCTGTCTGTGGGAACCCAGAACGGTGCATCATAAGGTTTTCTGGGAGCCAGTTTTTCGACTGAGTTGATGGTTACACTTTGCCCACGGAATAGTGTCTGGCCAAGCGTCAATGCCATGACGGCATCCTTTAAGTCGGCATCATTTCTTCCGAGGATCAACAATACTTTTTGGAATGGATTTCCGGGGGCGCTGATCAGGTCGACCGTAGGTTGATCAACTTTTGCGTAGTTCTTGAGAAACTCTGGGCGCTTGTCGTTGGTGGCAAAGACAATGGTGTGGTATTGCTCGGGAAGCTGGTCAAAGCTGACCGGAAACTCGACTTTGCGCCAGCGCGCGACGGTACCGAAGTAGGATGCCAGGGCTGCAGCTGTTTCCAGTTGCGTTGGCGATGGCGCACCGGCAAACAGGAACGGAATGGTCTGGGGCAGCATGTCATTGACGTCCAGGAATGGCTCTGGAAAGAATGACAGCTCATTGGCCATGAGGATTCCCCGTTCCTTGATCTTCAACTGGGTGCGCTGGCTCAGATCGATCCAGAGTGCACTGTGGGCAAGGTCTTCACAGACTTCCGTGTAGTGCCCTACAAACTCCACCCTGATTTGATTGAATGTAGACAGGTAGTCAGGATCAAGCTCAATGAGGGCGCTTTGTTGCTTGCCTGGCGGGTCCACTTCGATGGGAACGACTTTCATGAGTTCGTCGTTCAGATAGACCCGCAAATGGGAAACCTTGGGCAGCAGCGCAGGAGACGGCGTAAAGACAAGGTCCAATGTTGCCTGGGTGACAAGCTTGTTCCTTGGCAAGGTGAATTCCAGGCTTTGCAGGTTGCTGATACCAAACAGCTTGAAGTCGCTCAATGAGGAAAGTTGGCGCAGCGAAAGTGTGTATTCGCGCACAGGTGCCAGGGCATTTTCCTGGTCATCACGGGAAATGCTGGTTGGCAAGGGCTGGATTTGCTGTGTTGATTCAGCCTCGACCATAGGGGTATTGGCCACGCTCGGTTCAGTTTGAGCATGAACCGACCCTACCCCCAAAAGGAAACAAAAGGCAGGAAGAAGTCGAGAGAGCTTGACCAGATTACGCATAAACTTTTCCATTGAATATATGGGAATCCGGGTGGCTGTTGCCCGTGGTTGGTACTGTGGTTACGGGTAACAGAGAAATCAGCCAGTCAGCGATCCGGTTCAGGAACTGCAAGGCCAGATTAAGCGGGAAAGGCAAGTGTTTGGCCATTTGCTGATATCCACGATGACTGGCCTGCATGATGCTGCGGAAACTTTCAAAAGGCTTATCCTGGGAGAATGACTCTTGTGCCAGCAGCCAGGAGTCAGCACGCGCAAATGTACACTGCACCAGATCAATGTGCTGCTGCTGTGTCAGGCCTTCATAGCGCAGGCCCAGTTGCTTGCCATGAGCCCGGGTGACCACCACTGGAAAACTGAACTGGCGATGCCCACGATACAGGATGAGGTGGGCTTGGTCTTGAACAGCGATCTTGTGTGTGGACAAAGGGATTTTGATGCCTGCACCACCTTCCGAGAAATCGGTCATGATGGCAGGCAGCACATGGCCTGAGCGAAGCTGCAGAGCTGCCGGCAGCTCAGTGTTGACCCGGTGATTTTTCCGAATCTGACGCACTTCTGCGGCCACTGCTATGGCACCTCCGAGGATCGTCAGGTTGTAGATGACCCAGAACATGGTGATCAGTACGGTCAGGATTTCCTCTGACGGACCTGTCAGGATTCGCCAGATGCCAAAGAAGAAACCAACGATATTGGCCAGCGCAAGGATAATGTAAGGGTGTGAGATGTCCCAGTCAAAGTACTGCTCTTCTACCAGGCCGCCTTTGGCGGTGACATTGAACTTGCCTTTTCGTGGATTGAACAGCGCCACTGTGGTGGGACGCGCAATGTACCAGGCCAGTACCGTCTCGTAGATCTCACCCCAGAAAGTACGCCTGTAGGCACCCTGGATCCGCGAGTTGGTAATGACTGAGTGCGACATGTGCGGAAGCACATAGAGCAGGATGGCCAGTGCAGGGGCGTAAAGGATGTAGGAATGAAACAGCAGGAAGGCCAATGGTGAAACCAGGTAGATGATCCGTGGGATGCCTGCTAGAAAGTGCAACATGGCATTGGTATAGCAAATACGCTGGAAGAGCGACAGGCCCTTGCCGAACATGGGGTTGTCCAGACGGAATATCTGCACCATTCCCCTGGCCCAGCGGATGCGTTGGCCGACATGTGCTGAGAGGCTTTCGGTTGCGAGCCCGGCCGCCTGTGGAATGCGAAGGTAGGCGGAGTTGTAGCCTTTGCGATGCAATCGCAGTGCAGTATGGGCATCCTCTGTCACTGTTTCTACGGCAAATCCTCCAATATCCTGGATGGCACTACGCCGCAAGATTGCGCATGAGCCACAGAAGAAGGCAGCATTCCACAAGTCATTGCCGTCTTGGATGAGGCCATAGAACAGCGTGTTCTCATTCGGTTGCTCACGAAATATCCCAAGGTTTCTCTCGAAAGGATCCGGAGAAAAGAAATGGTGTGGTGTCTGAACAAGCGCCAGTTTCGGATCAACGAGAAACCACCCGACAGTGAGCTGCAGAAATGAGCGTGTCGGGATATGGTCGCAGTCAAAGACGGCAATCAGCTCGCCATCCGTGCAGGTCAGAGCATGGTTGAGGTTTCCCGCCTTGGCATGCTTGTTGTCCGGCCTGATGATGTAGTTGATTCCGACTTCTTTGGCGAATTGTCTGAATTCTTCACGGCGGCCATCGTCCAGCAAGTGGATGCGCAGCTTGTCCTTTGGCCAGTCTAAGCCCAGGGCGGCGTAGACAGTAGGCCTGACCACCGAGAGATCCTCGTTGTAGGTGGGAATCATCAGGTCAACAGTGGGCCACTTGTCAGGATCTGCAGGCAAGTTGACTGGTGGCCGGTTCAAGGGCCTTGCTGTCTGGAAGTAGCCAAGCACCAGAATGATCCACGAATAGGTCTCTGCAGCGATCAGCATGATCCCGAAGAATGCATCAAGTGGCCTGTCCAGGAGCAGCGTGGATGTATACCGCCACCACAGGTAGCGGCATGAAACGGTCAAGGAGAGCAGGATCAGGACAAAGGTAGAGAAGCGCGATGGGATATGCCGGATCACCAACGCCATGGCCAGCAGTATGAACACGAAGATGGCCTGAGCCATCAGGCTGAATGGCTGGGTGACCAGCAATGCACCTAGCGGCAGGGAAACGATTGCTACAAACAGGTAGATCAGGCGGCGTGTATTGCGGTCAAGACTGACCAGAACCTGTTTTGTCCGGGTCGTTGCTGCCGAGTTGCGTAGCTTTTGGGGAAGCCGGTTCAGAAACGCGATGTATGTACCACGGATCTTGCGCAATTGATGCTTGAAGCTTCTCCATCCCTGTCTGACAGTCGAGGGCGTGTTGCGTATCGGATTGATCAGCACCACCCATAGAAACTGGATGAGGTAACGAATCGGATCTGACCACTGGAATGGACGGTGGTTCAGGTGTGCGAACCAAGGGCCAAGGCGCTGCTTGAGAGCAAACCATTCCGGGCTGTCCAGCCTCAGGAAAAGATTGGCCAGCATCATCAGCAATGTATAGGCAAAGGCAATGAACGCTGGCATTTCACGCGCATACCTTGCGTGCCGATAGTTGCCACGGATGGCATCGCTGGCTCTCTGGCTCAGGAGCAGACTGCCTTGGTTCATCGTTCTGCGCGAGAGACCCCGACATTTATGCCGGGGAGGGATAGCGCGGCACGCCAAGCGTGCCCCCCTTCCTCTCGCATCCTCCGTTTGGTTGGCTATCTTTACATTGATCAAGTA